>Ga0209187_1000309_pt1 | contig 97942 bp, 90 predicted proteins | sample BantaG_FD_187430 | JGI IMG/M metagenome (GOLD analysis project Ga0209187, IMG submission 187430) | Marine algal microbial communities from Bantry Bay, Ireland - BantryBay_4 metaG (SPAdes) (version 2) | ecosystem: Host-associated > Algae > Red algae > Unclassified | place: Bantry Bay, Ireland...
TCACAGTAATCGAATATACCCGAACCTTATTCATAGCAAAGAGGTGAGTGGTCCTGATCAGCTTTGGGTAGCCGACATTACTTATGTTCGAATTAAAACTTGTTTTGTTTACTTGGCTGCAGTCCTAGATGTTTTTGGAAGACGAGTTGTTGGTTGGGCTGTATCGAAAAAGATTAACAGCACGCTTTGCACTGAGGCTTTAAAGATGGCCATTGAAGAAAGAAAGCCAGAGGGAGGAATTATACATCACAGTGATCGAGGAGTTCAATATTCAAGCGATGCTTACACAGGGTTACTTAAAAAAAATGAATTTCAAATCAACATGTCAAGAAAAGGAAACTGTTGGGACAATGCTTTTATGGAATCATTTTTTGGAACATTAAAACAAGAGGAGGTTTATTTAAAAGAATATGAAACATTTACCGATGTGCTTTTTAGCATACCAACATTCATAGAAGATATTTATAACGAGAAAAGACGATATAGTTCACTTGGAGGGTTGACGCCCGCAGAGTACGAGCTTATGTGGAAGTCTGGAGATTTAAAAAAACACGGAATTCCTTCTGTGATAAAACTTTGGGATGGAGCCTCCAACTAAAGGGTACAGGTCAAACTGCACTTGATTTAGATTTCTTTTTTTACTCATATTCTTTTCTCCCCTAAAGTATTTTGTTAATTAATTGCCAGAAAAATGCCCATAAAAACGCGATAACAGCGAAAAAACAGCGATAATTCATTCATTGTTGATCCTTTTAATTTTCTGAATCGAAATGCGTATGTCTCCGCTGAACAAGTCCTCAAGTTTTATTTGCTGTTCTTCAATTTTTGCTAAAGGATCTTCTTTTTCAAAAAGTAGATAATGCATAGAAACTTCAAGTGAATCTGAGACCTTCTTTAGCTGCTCAACCTTTGGCTCAGTGCCTGTACTCCAGTCTTGAAGAGTAGCTCTTGGAATGTGGCTGAGCTTACTAAGCTGAGTAAGGCTAATGCCTTTTTTCTCACACTCTTTTTTTAAGATCTCAGCAAAGCGGTTTTTCATCTTATTTTGCTTTCGAGTTGAAAGTATGAAAACTAAAGAGCTTTACGTTTCTCCGTGAGTATTTACGTAATTCCGTTAATAGTGAGTTTCTTATAAGCTTCTACCTTCTCTTGGTCGTAGCTGTGTCTTTCATAAACAGCCGTGATGCCCTTTTCTTTGTGGTTGAGTATCTTAGAGATAACCAATCTAGGAACTCCGTTAGAGGCGAGCCTTGTGGCTGCAGTCCTGCGTAGGTCGTATGGGCGAATGTTTTCTATTTGAGTTTGTTTTTTTATTCTCGTGAATGCTTTTTCTGTGTTGTGTATTTCATTACCGCTACCTGTGGGGCTTGGGAAGACAAAGGCAATTGAGGGGTAGTGTTCTCTTTGGCTTTGAAGTATTTGAAGGAGTTCTTCGCTTAGAGGCACCCTATGGGAAAGCCCGTTTTTTGATCTATCAGCAGGGATAGTCCACCACTTACTCTTGAGGTCTAATTCGCTCCATCTCATGCCTTTAACCTCTCCAGGTCTTTGAGCAGTGAGAAATAAAAACTTATAGTAATTTTGGTAAATCAGTTCCTCGTTTTCTAGTGCCTTAAAGAAAGCAGCAAGCTCTCCGTCACTAAAGACTCTGTCTCTAGATTTTTCTTTGATGAGCTTTTTAACTCGAAAGCATGGTGAGTTCTCCATGAGGTCTTGCTCAATGGCAAAGTTAAACATGCGACGAGTGGTTTCAAAAATTCTATTGGCCTGTGTCGTGTAGCCGTGCTTGGTGACAAGCTTATGAAGAAAGTGGTTGATGTCTCTTCTTCTGAGCTCAAAGATACTTTTCTTGGCAAAATACTGATTAAAGACCTTGAGGTGGTACTCGTCGCTTTTCCAGCTCTTTTTCTTTGGCTTTGCGTACCGTTCCATGTAGAAGGAGCTTAACTCCTCGCAAGTCATTACTTCAGTTACTTCGAGGTCTTTGGAGAGTGTTTGTCCAAGCTGTGTTTTTAAGAGCTCCGCTTGCGCCACACTTCGAGCAGATGCCAAATCCATAATGGGATAGTTTCCAAGCGTGATTCTTCGCTTCGTCTTTTGCTTTCGAATAGAAATAAACCACGACTTTCCTCCTCGAGGCGAAACTCTCAAACCAAGTCCTGTAATTTTAGAGTCGTAATAGTCTTTTCTTTTATGAGTTTTTAATCCCTTAATAAGTTGGTTGTTAAAGTTAAGTGCTGGCATAATTTTCTCCAGTTTCTGGGTTCTCTATGGGTGGCAAAACACTAAAATTCATTGCATTGTGTTGATACCGAATGAAACAAGAAACAATCAATAAGAAATTGAAATCATAGACTTTTTAGTGTTCAATGGTTTTCAGGAGTGTGCAGGAGATTTGCTACTTTTCCGACTCATAACCACCTTGTCGGGGGTTCAAGTCCCTCCGGGCCCACCAGTATGATTTAGGAAACTTGGAGGAAGACTACTATAAATTTTAGACGCATCAGTAAATGCGAAGCATTTACGGTATCAAGAACCCCCGAAGGGGCTTCAAGTCCCTCCGGGCCCACCAGTATGATTTAGGAGACTTAGATTATTCTTAAAAATTTATGAAAAAATTAAAAGATAAATTTGAAAAATTTCAACTTGCCTATTCGAGGCTAAAAGAAGCTTGTTCAGACCCCATTGTCAGCGACCGAGATCAAGCTGGCGTTGTCCAAACCTTTGAATTCACTTATGAGATGTCATGGAAACTCTTAAAAGCAGTCTTAGAGTATGAAGGTGTTTCTTCCGAAACAACTGCCAGAGCCATTTTCAACTCAGCCTACGCAAACAACTTTATAGATTCCGAAGAAATTTGGCTAAAAATGATTGCAGACAGAAACCTCACAAACCATACATACGATCAAGAAACTGCAAACTCAGTTGTTTCAAATATACAAAATGAATATTTGAATATTTTTGGAAAATTAAATGACTTCATCACAAAAAAATACCCCTCTACCTAACGGTTTCGTTGAATTTCTTCGAGAGGTAGCAAAAGAAACAGCAGTTAAAAAAATTGTACTTTTTGGCTCGAGAGCTACTGGAAGATTCAAAGAACGCTCAGATATAGACCTTACATTTTTCAGTGAAGAAATTTCAACCAAAGAGTGGTCATTTCTTGTCAATGAAATTGAAAACAACTCAATCACGCTCCTTAATGTTGATATGATTCATTTTGAAAAAATTAAGGATACCAATTTCCAAAAAAGAATTTTAAGCGAAGCTCGAATTCTCTATACAGTATCTAAAAAATAGTCAGGATTAGAGAGAGCTTTATAGATATCAACAATTTCTAATTGATTATTTTTTTTCAGATAATCTTTTTTCATTACAATTTGCCTTGATTTCGAAGGCAGTAATTTATCTGAATAGTAAAGCAAGTTTTTTGAAACTTCGGTACTTTTTAGCTTTACCTCAATGAGCTCTTCTACTTTATTATTCTTAGTTACTAAAAAATCTACTTCGCGCTGATCTTTGTCTCTTAGAAAATATAATTCCATTTTATGCCCTTCGGAATCTCTAGCGAAATGAATTTGCTTTAAGAGGTGACAGGCAACTAAGTTTTCAAAAACAGCTCCTTCATTATCCGAAACGACGTCACTCGTGTCGTAAAAATAGATTTTAAATGGTTTTTGGACAGCTCTACTTAATTTTTTTGTATACGATTTTACTTTAAACAAAATAAACATGGACTCAAGAATGTCGATCCAATTACTGATAGTTTGAGGTGCCTTTTGAAGGTCTCTTGCTAAATTAGACACGACAATAGTGCTCCCCACCCTTTCTCTTAATAAGTCAATGAGGAGTGACAGAGTCTGCAAATCTGAAATTGAAGAAAGCTCTCGAATATCTTGCTGAATGACTTTTTCAAAACGTTCTCGCTTCCATCTCCTTGATTCTTTTATAGAATTATCAAAAAAAGGTTCCGGAAACCCCCCAACTCGAATAAGTCTCTTATAACAGTCAGCAAAAGTTATTTTTTTTGGTTTTTCACAAAGAGTTAAAGGGTGGAGTTGCCACTGGTGATAGCGCCCCATCATGGAGTCCCCTCCTTTTTTATAAAGGTCTAAGCGAGCACTCCCAGTAATTAAAAACTGATGTCGATTCTTTTGTGTGTCAAAAGTTCCCTTCAGCCAATTTTTCCAAGCTGGAAACTTATGAATTTCATCAAGAACGATAAGCTTATTGTCAGAGGCCCACCCTCTTTTAAAGATGGTTTTTTTATGGTCTCGATCGTCCCAATTTAAATAGACACCATTCTTCGTTTTTTTAAGAATGTGCTGAGCAAGCGTTGTTTTCCCACATTGCCGAGGCCCCATAATAAAAACCATTTTTTTCTCAAGGTCTTTTTCAATATGCGTTTGAATGTATCGTGAGATCATGTCTATAATAAATATCACTTTAAAATAGACTTGTCTATTTTAAAGTGAACTTAAAAACAGCCCTAATAAAAAGTAAACTGATCACTTTTTGACTGGAGCAAAATAATACCATAGCTCTTCTACATGAGGAAACTACCTTGAGCCTTCAAAAAACTTACGATGTCATCATTATTGGCGGTGGAGCCTCGGGACTCATGTGTGCTCTGAGTAGCTCTAAAGAAAATCTTTCAACGCTTTTACTGGAACACAACTCTAGCTTTGGCAAGAAAATACTTATTTCTGGAGGCGGACGATGTAATTTTACAAACACCCAAAGTAGTTTTGAGAATTTTGTCTCTGAAAACCTTCATTTCTCTAAATCAGCTCTTGCTCAATATACTCCTGAAGACTTCTTAGAACTCGTGCATGCACATAAAATTGAATTTTATGAAAAAAAACTTGGCCAACTTTTCTGCAAAAACTCCGCTCGAGAAATTTTAGAAATGCTTCTTTCTGAATGCGCTCGCTACAATGCCGAACTTCAAAGCTCAACCAAAGTGCAAAGTATTCAGAAAGTAGAAGACACTTTTCACGTTCAAACTGAGAAAACAACTTACTTTTCAAAAAACTTAGTGATTGCGACTGGAGGCCTCTCCATTCCAAAAATTGGTGCTAGTGATTTTGGCTATAAGATTGCCAAAGAATTTGGACACAAAGTCACCAAGCTTCATCCCGCCTTAGACGGTTTTCGCCTTGATCAAGATCTTGATTTTTTCAAGGAACTCTCAGGAAGCTCTCTTGAATGCCTCATTCAAACTAAGAACAAAAAATCTTTCCAAGAAAACATCCTCTTTACCCACAAAGGACTGAGTGGCCCCGCTGCATTGCAAGCGTCATTGCACTGGAAGATCGGAGAAGAAATTAAGATTGACCTTCTTCCTCAGCTTTCGCTTGAAGATGAACTTTTAAAAGAAAAAGAAAGAAAGAGTCTTAAAAATATTAAAAACTTAATTGCTGCATTTCTTCCGAAAAAGTTTGTAGATCACTTTTTTTCTTTTTACAAAATACCCAATACGGAAATAACCAACACCTCCAACGAAAAGATCAAAGAAATTGCTCAACAATTTCACAATTGGAGAATCAAACCCCACTCAACAGTCGGCTACAACAAAGCGGAAGTCACTCGCGGTGGCATCTCCACAAAAGAACTTTCATCCAAAACCCTCGAATCGAAGCTCTGCAAGGGACTTTATTTTATAGGTGAAGTCGTGGATGTGACTGGCTGGCTTGGAGGCTACAACTTTCAATGGGCATGGGCTTCCGCTCATGCTGCCAGCAAAGGTATTTTTAAAAACATCCAATAATCTTAATAAATAGTTAGGAGTTTCTTAAAAAACTGATTAAAAGTTATTCTTTTTGGCTTTCCTGATAATGAATACGGTCATAGAGCTCAAGATCAAAGGCATCTAATGGGGCGAGCTCTTTTTCATTCAGCCCTCTAAAAATACGCTCACATCCATAACAAAGTGCCACAACAGGGCTGAGACTTCGAAAACAGAAGTCTAAAAGTAAAACAACCAGCATTGGCGACCAGGTCATGACCCAACTAAATCTGAGATAAAGAAAGACACAAGTAAGAACACTTGCTGCAACGACGAGGGAAATGCCTATAGAGCGCTTAAAGTCGTTCTGCTTGTAAAACTGGTTACACGTACACTCAGGGCACCTTTCGGGTAGAATCTTGCCAACACTTTCATTTCCAGTAAGCTGAATGAGTTTTTTCATGTTCTTTACTTAGTCTTATATCTTGGAACTTTGACTTTGCAATCATTCTTTAATCGACACTGACAGGCCAGACGCTCTTGAGTAATAAAAAAGACATTTCCCAGAAGCCCTTTTTCCTCAATTTCCATTTCAGGCAAGGAATCTTCTTTAAATTCAAGTAGTTTCACCACACAGTCAGCGCATGAAGGGGTTGCCCCACAAGTTTGAAGAATATGAACTCCACCTTTATAGGCGGCCTGAGCAATCGTCGAATTCGTCTCAATATGGACAATTTTTTCATCGATAGTTTCGTCTTCAAAGACAAAATGGACCTTAATTTCTTCAGACATTCTTTTCATGCGATTCTTGATCCATTCCGAGCATCAGTCAAGACAGAGATACTGAGAATCCTGTTGAGGAAAAGTTGCGAGCATTTTTTTAGTCGTTTAAACTTTGACTATGTGGAAATATTTTTTGCTCTTCAGTTTCGTCTTTTGCACCTCAGAAAAAATAGACTTCAAAAAAATTGAAGCAAAAGAGGTGCTTAGAATTCAAAAGAATTTTCAAGAATCAAAAAAGAACTTGGATACTCACGTTTATTTCTTTGGAAATGTACAAGGCGAAACTAAAGACTGTGGATGCGCTAAAAACCCGAAAGGCGGGCTCAAAAGGCGCCATGCCTTTGCTACTAAAAAAAGCCTCAAGCAAGAAAAATTCGTCTTCGATACGGGAAGCTCCTTATTTAAAACTCCAGTGCTCAGCAGCCACGATGAAAAAGAATCCATCAACACGGCCTTAAGGCTTTTTGAAGAACATAAAAAAATGGGCGTGAAGTATAAAAACATTGCCGAATTTGACCTATCAGCTGGATTGATGTTTTTAGAAGAACTTCAAAGAAAGAACCCATCAGTTAGTTTTCTTTCCTCCAATCTTTCAATGAACAACGGAAAAGAAATTTGGAAAAAAAGTAATCTTGTAGAACACTTGGGTAAAAAATTTCTCATTCTGTCTTTTGCCAATCTTCAAAGTATTCAAATAAAAGGATTAAAAGAAGCAGAAATTTCTCAGAGCCTGGTTAACGGACTCTTAGCTGAAAAAAACTTTGATTTTATTTTTGTTCTTTCTGAGCTCACATCCTTTAATAACTTTAAACTCGGGAGCCTTCTAGAAAAAAGCAATCGACCCTACGCCATTTTAGGATCTAAAGAAATTTATTCCATGGAAAAACCAATTACTAAAAAAAGTGGCATTTATTGGACGGGCATGGATCGAGGGCAGTCCTGGGAGCACTTTTCATTCTCTTCAAAAAACAAGCATACTTTTTGGATGGATGAAAAAACTTTTTCAGAAAGCCTGCAGGCACTCAAAAGAATTGAAACTGAAAAACTGAGCTTAGAAAAACATCAAGAAAAAAAATCTTATCAAAGTGAAGTTGACCATTTAGAAAGTGACGAAAAAGACCTTTTCAACAAGCTTGGAAACCCACAATCTTATTTATTCTACGAGCCACAAGCCGTGATCATGGACGAAAAATGGGGTTCACTCGAATGAACACCCTTGCCAGCGTTGCCTGCCCATACTGTTGGCAAATGAACGCTTTAGAGCTAGACCCCGTTGAGGGAAAGCAAAAATACATTGAAGACTGTCAAGTTTGTTGCCGCCCCATTGAGTTGAGCATTCAGTACCTCATAGAAAGTGATGAGTTTTCTGTAGAAGCTTCTAAAGATCTTTAATTTCATGAGTGAAAAAAAGAGGGCTTTGCCGTTCAGCAAAACCCTCTCACGAAAGACTAAGAATTCATCTTCAATTAACCAACGAAAGAAATCCAAGCTCCATTAGGGTCTTGAATTGTCGAATAAGTTCCAACATTAGGAACATTAATGCAGTCAGCTTTAACAACAGCGCCAAGCTCTTTAGCTTTTTGAGTTGTCGCTGAACAAGATTCGACACAAATAGAGTTTGCCCAATGACTTGGCATTTCGCCCCATTCTTTTTTAATTTCCATCATACCAGCCGTCATTTCATCTCCGGCCTTCATGCAAAGGTAACCTTCAAATTCAGGGCTCGTTTCCATTTTTTCCGGAGTCCAAGAAAAGGTATTTCCATAAAACTGACCCGCTCGATCAATGCTTGAAGTCATGAGCTCAGTCCAGCAAGCGTGGCCTGGTGACTTTTGAATATAGGCAGCTTCTGGAGTTTCTGTAGAATTCCAAAAATTAAAAAAAGCTCCTGTTGGGTCTTTTACAGTGGCAAATGATCCATAGGTATGAGACTGCGTTTTTCCATTAATGACGCTTCCACCTTGATCCTGAACAGTCTTCAAACTCGCATCAATGTCGTTTGAATAGAAATAGGTAGACCAAAAGCTCGTCGCTCCAGTTTCCTTACAAGCTTCTGTCTTCGTTAATCCACAGACAGCTTTGTCTCCAGCATGTGCAAAATAATAAGGATTTTCTTGAGTATCTTTTTCCCAAGTCCATCCAAAAAGTTTCGAGTAAAAATCTAAAGATTTTTCAGGTTGAGTGGTCATCAGGTCGATCCAGCAAAATTTGTTATTTGAGTTCCATGTCATAGTTCTTTTCTCCTTCAATTTAAAAAAATTATTGAAAGTAAATTTTGATCGCAAATAGAGAAAGAGTCAATGTCAGAGAATTGGTAGAACTCATGACCTAATTCTTTTTAAAAATATCTTTTGAGCCGCTCAACGGCATTTGCCAGTAGCGACCGAAACTTCTGAGGTGCACCCTGGGAATAAATGGGCATTGGGATCTTTTAAACTCTTGTTGGGAGCATTTCTTCGTCCATTTGGCGTATCCATCTTGCTCTAATAATTCGTTCCAAGCTTTGGAGTGATGCTTTTTTCCCTGGTTTTCAATCCAATCAAATAGAAAAGTATCGAGGCACTCGTAGGGAGGCAAAGAATCTTCATCGAGTTGATTTTCTGCAAGTTCTGCTGTTGGAGGCCGAAGAATGAGTTCAAGAGGAATAATTTCTTGATGATGTTTATGGTTAATGTAGTGGCACAATCCAAAAACTTCAGTCTTATAGAGATCCCCAATTGGAGCCATCGCTCCACACATGTCTCCGTAGAGTGTTCCGTAACCTGTGGCATATTCACTTTTGTTTCCAGTCGCAATCACTAAAGAATTACTTCGATTAGATTCAGTCATGAGGAGTGTCCCTCGAATGCGACTTTGTAAATTTTCATAAGCAATTCCTGCATCTTCCAAGAAAAGAGCCTGAGAGAACTCTTCAAGAATAGAATCAATTTCAATTTCTTCTAAGTTTAAATTTAAATTGGCACATAACTCTTGAGAAAGTCTTTTGGACTTTTGAGAACTAAACTGAGACGGCATAAAAATTGGAGTCGTGTTTTCAGGACCTAAACTTTGAGCACACAAATAAGTGCAAAGCGCGGAATCGATGCCTCCTGAAAGCCCCAGAAGAGCCTTTTTAAAGGAAGTTTTCGAAAAATAGTCTCTCACAGAACTGAGCAAAGACTGAAGAATGTCTTCATAAGCCAGGTAAGTGAATTCTTGCTTTGAATTTTTTTTCGAAAAAGTTCCCTCTTGAAAGGCTGGTGCCACGAAGTCTAAGTCTCCATTGTTTACTGAGCAACTTCGTCCATCAAAATTTAACTCATCTTGAGCTCCGACTTGATTGCAATAAAGAAACTTTGCTTGAAGCTCTTTAGAGAGCTCTAAAATCTTTTTCATTCTCCCCGGAGCCTTTCCTGTATAATATGGGGAAGCGGAAAGATTGATAAAAATTTTTGCTGAAAAATCTTTTTTATAGAGTGGATTCAGCTCTTTGGGATATTCCCTCAAGTCTTTAACTCCAAAGGCACGAACCCGATCGTAAATATCTTCACAAACGGAAAGATGCATGGTCTCACCAAAAAGTTCAAAATGACTGATTTGTTTTTCGAGAAATGGCAGAAAAAAATTCTTTTCTTGAAAAACATTATAATGAGGGAGCTTTACTTTTTTTACCTGATGGTGAATTTTACCAGCATGTAAAACGCTAGCGCCATTATAGAACTGGCTGCCCCCTGGAGAAGCTTCGAAACGATGCCCCAGAATTAAGGCAAAACTTTTGCCTTGAGTATAGCTTTGAAGTTCTTCTAACGCCTGTATTTCTTTTTCATAGAGAAGAGGAAAGCTGTTGAGATCCATTGGGGGATAGCCGATCAGACTCAACTCCGGACAAAGAAAAACTTGCTTTTTTAATGAGTTTTCATGCTTCTTGAGAGCGTCAATAATTTTGTTTTTATTGGCAGAAATATCGCCAATTTTTGGATTCATCTGAATGAAAAAAACCTCTATTTCCATTTTATTCCACTCAGAAAAACATAGTTTCGGAAAGCTTGCGAGTAAAAAGAATTTCACATAGATTTACAAATAGAAAAGATGGCAGACGAAAAGGATTTTGACCATGAATCTTCATGGGGAGGCATTAGCTATAAGGGGTCAGCAAAAGCCCTCAAAGGATTACTCAATCAAACCCTTGCAAAACCTATTGATAAGCTTATTGGGAAAACGAATAAAGATCCCCTTCAAGGGACTCTTGCTATTCCCATTGAGAAAATTTTTCCATGTGTGAATCAGCCTCGGCAAATCTTTGAACCTCAATCCCTAGAGCAACTTGCCAAAACGATGCAGGAAGTTGGTCAAGCCCAAGCCATCACCGTTCGACCTAAAGATGGTGCCTACGAGATTATTAGCGGAGAAAGACGCTACCGAGCCGCAAAGCTTGCCGGAATAACTCACTTGGATTGCCTCATTAAAGACGTTGAAAACAAGGAAGCTGTCCTTCTTTCATTAGTTGAAAACCTTCAAAGAGAGAATCTTCTTCCCATTGAAGAAGCTCACTTTTTGAAAAGAGTCGTTAAAGAAAATCCAAACTTAGGTTTTGAGCGTTTAGCCAGAATGCTTGGAACCCACAAAAGCACTGTCAGCGAAAAGATTCAGCTAACGGAAGTCCCTGAAGACATGCAACATTTGCTCTTTGCCAAAGGTAAGAACTTTACTCACCGCCATTGGCGTGTGCTTTCCAGAATTGAAGACGCCGCCTTTCTACGCGGCATGATTCTCAAAACCTTAGAAGCCAAACTTTCAGTAGCAGAACTTGAAAGATCTTTAGAGGCCGCCGGCATTCAAAAGAAAAGAAGATCTCGCAAAGCGCCAAATACTTTAGGACAACTCTCCTTTGACCAACTAAATTTCTGGGAAAAGAAAAACAATTCCCTAAGAATTAAAGCTAAAAGAATTGATTTAGAAAAAATTGAAGATTCTGAAAAAAAGAAAATAATTGAAGAGCTGGAGTCTTTGATTCGTGAACTTCGCTCGAATATTGATTAAAAATTCATTGCTACTTAATAGAACGTTTTTGATGTTTATGATCCAGCAGCATGACGCTCTATTTTAATTCTTATTTATTGATCACAATTCTTAATACAAACACTTTCAGCCTCAACTCCGAGGCCACAAATTTCATAGTTTTCTCGAAAAGTTTCATCACATCCACAGCCGCTATGGCAATATTTAGTATAATCAGACTTATAGGGTGACGAGATACTTGCGTCCGGATTTATAGACCTATTTCTAGAATATTGATCGTAGGAAACTTGATAATTCATGTTTGCTAAGGTCATACAGGAGTCGTATTTCGACTGACACCGCTCGCTACATTTGTCTTTTGCGAGCTTAATTTTTATAACACATCTTCGTTGTTCAGACGTTTCTGGTTCTTGAAGAATATAGTCAGTTTTGTAGCGAGGCTGACTCGCACAGGAGACTAAAAGTGTCGTGAGGAACAAAATGACATTGGCTCGCAAGTTTATAGACATATCGGGAACTTTAATCTCAACACTATGCAATGACAAGAGCGAATTCTCCCCCACAATTATACATCCTCACAGAATTCAATCTGGACAAAATGCTTGAAATGATCCACGCTGTATCTTTAATGGGTGAAGAGCAATTTGTTGATCTTTTTTTAGAGAATGGCCCTAAAATCACCGCTCCGGCATTCGGAGATTTCACACAATATAGAAGCGGGGAGCTCGTCTTCACAACGGCCATGACTGGCATTGAAGAAAGTCTTAGTGACCCTAGCTTTGCGGGACAAATTCTTCTTTCAAGCACTTCTCATGTTGGGAACACTGGAATTAATCTGGAAGACAAAGAAAGTAAAAAAATTTGGGCTGAAGCTCTTTTTTGCCGAAACCTCAGCCTTCATTATTCAAGTTGGCGCTCCCAAAGTTCTCTAAAGGATTGGATCCTCCAAGAAGGTCGTTTTCTCGTTCACAATCTCGACACTCGCTTTTTAACCCTTTTCCTTAGAGAGCATGGCTCGACTCGAGTCATTGTTGCAAGAAAAGATGCTCTGAACGAAGAAAGCGCACAAGAACTCTTTCAAAAAGAAGTTTCGAGCACCAAGGGAGCTTATCTGCTTGATGATGTCAGTGTTTCTTCTGTAAGCACTTTTGAAAGTGAAGAAGAATATTGGCCATGGAAGCAAAGAATTACAAACAAACAAAGCTTTGATCATTTAAAAATTGCTGTTTGGGATTTTGGAGTTAAGAAGAACACCCTTCGCCTTTTAAAATCTTACGGGGTTGCCGTCGAAGTTTACCCGGCGAAGTCTTTAGCTGAAGATTTTTTAAAGGCTGGTGTCGACGCCCTTCTACTCAGCAATGGACCAGGTGACCCAGCAAGCTGTCAGTCGATTATTGTCGAGATAAAGAAACTACTTGGGCAATTGCCAGTATTTGGTATTTGCATGGGACATCAACTGATTACTCAAGCACTCGGCGCTGAAACCTTTAAAATGAAGTTTGGGCACCGAGGCATTCATCATCCCGTTAACGAGCTGAGCAATGGTCAAATTTTAAAAACAATTATTACGAGCCAAAACCACGGATTCGCTGTCAAAGAAGAAAGTATCCCTCCAGATATAGAAATTACCCATCGCCACGCAAACGATGGGAGCATTGAAGGTATTCGATCGAAAAAATTTCATTGTGCCAGTGTTCAGTTTCACCCTGAAGCCGCACCAGGACCAATGGATAGTGGACATTTCTTCGAAGACTTTTTAGTATCAGTTATAGGAACTAAATAAATTGAGTGCATTAGATTATCTTGGAAGAATTCTAGAAACATATTCTAATGGAGACTATTTTGAAGAAGCGAAACGCGCTCGAGTTGAATTCATTAAAAAACGTGGCGTCATAGACACTGAAAGTGATGACATAGAACGTCATCTTGATGCTTTTGCAGATTGGTTTATTTTCGACCGAAGCCTCAGCAAAAATTCTTTAAAACCTGTTCGATATTTTCTTGACCAATATTACAAAGATCTTACCTACGAAGATCAAGAGGTCTATGAAAAATTTTTTGAACACGTTCCTTCAGTTTTCGTCGTTAAAAAAATCAAAGACAAAGATCTTTTTGTTCAAGATCTCTACGATAAAAAAAAATACACTTTATCAGAATGCGATCAATACAGGTCGCTTGAAAAAGGGACGCTCATTCAAGCTCGAATCATTCCCTTTAAAGGTCGTTTAGTTTTTGGCCTTTCCTTTATTTTCCATCCGCCAGAGACAAAAAACTTCATTACAAAAAGAATGAAAAGTGCAAAAAAAGAAGGAGCTCCCTCCAAAGAAAATCTTCTCGATGAATTTGCATTGATGAAGCTTCGAACGGAACAATACAGCCACATCGACTTTAAAGATATTTATTCTGAGGAGCCTCTCCTTTGAGCGGCTTAAAAAACATAGAAAACATCCTCGTTCTTGGCAGTGGTCCCATTAATATTGGGCAAGCCTGTGAATTTGACTATTCCGGGACACAAGCCTGTCAGGCGCTCAAAGAAGACGGGAAACGAGTCATTCTTCTCAACTCAAATCCAGCGACGATTATGACCGATCCAAGTATGGCGGATCGCACTTACATTGAATCATTAGACCCGCTCACAGTTATTAAGCTTCTTAATTCTGAGAAAATCGACGCGATCCTTCCAACCATGGGAGGGCAAACGAGCCTCAACTTAATCATGGCTCTTTCAAAAATTCCGGGAGCTTTAGATGGCGTAGAAATTATTGGTGCCAATTTAAAATCTATTTACCTTGCCGAAGACCGGCGTGCTTTTCGAGATCTCATTGAATCTATGGGTTTTGATACTCCACGATCTGCCGTTATTAGAAACATCGAGGAAATTAAAAACTTTGCTAACGAAACGGGTTACCCCTTTATTCTCAGACCAAGCTATACCCTTGGTGGAACTGGACAAAGCTTTGTCTACTCTGAAACTGAACTCGAAGAAAAAGGTCGAAGTGCCATTCAAGAAAGCCCCATTGGTGAAGTCTTGGTTGAAGAAAGCGTGCTTGGCTGGAAAGAATACGAACTAGAAGTTGTTCGAGACCATTTAGACAATGCCATTGTTGTTTGCGGAATTGAAAACATGGACCCCATGGGAATTCACACCGGAGACTCCATTACGGTTTCCCCAATTCAAACCCTCACTGATCGTGAATACCAGGTCATGCGCAGTGAAGCTATTGACATTGTTCGAGCTGTTGGGGTGGAAACAGGAGGCTGTAATGTGCAGTTTGCTGTCGACCCCAAAACCGGACGACGAATTGTCATTGAAATGAATCCTCGTGTTTCCAGGTCTTCGGCACTTGCTTCAAAAGCTACAGGATTTCCCATTGCTTATGTCGCGACGAAACTCGCTTTAGGCTATGCGCTTTCAAGTATTCAAAATACAATTACGGGAAGCTCCACAGCTTGTTTTGAACCAACTCTCGATTACGTTGCTATTAAAATGCCGCGCTGGCATTTTGAAAAATTTCCCGGTAGTGAAGACATTCTGCTTCCTCAAATGCAAAGCGTCGGCGAAGTCTTAAGCATCGGTGACTCTTTAGGTGAAGCCTTCCACAAAGCACTCAGAAGCCTCGAAAACAAATGGCCAGAGCTTCACTCACTCGAAGCAGCCATTCCACTCCTTAAGAAAGCCCATTCCAAAAGAGCCTTTGCTATTTGGGATGCTCTCGCACTCGGCATGACCGTTGAAGAAGTTCAAAAATACACAGACTGGAGCGAATGGTTTCTCAATGAAATTAAAAGTTACCAACTCAAAAACAATCTTTTACAAAACGCGCCCCTCCCTCAAAGAAGCTCTCGATTTGAGATGATCGACACTTCTTCAGGAGAGATGCGCGCTCGCACTCCCTTTTACTATTCTTCGAGAACTCAACTGAGCAGTGTCTCCAATAAAGAAAATTATTTACCCCACGAAATACTTTATGAAAAAAGTTTAAAACTCGATACCTCCAAAAAAGGCCGCGTTGTGATTCTGGGCTCTGGCCCCAATCGCATTGGTCAAGGAATAGAATTTGATTACTGTTGTGTTCACGCTTCTCAATCGCTCCAAAGACTTGGCTACGAAAGCATTATGGTGAACTGCAACCCGGAAACAGTTTCAACCGATCCAAAAAGTTCCGATAGACTTTACCTCGAGCCAATTGAAGAAAGCTGTGTTCGAGAAATTTTAAAAAACGAACTCGACGGCATTGAAAACGCTTACGTCCTCGTTCAAACAGGAGGGCAAACTCCATTAAAGCTGGCAGAAAAAATTTCATCTTGGGGTTATAAACTTTTAGGAAGCACTTGGGAAAACATTGACCGAAGTGAAGACCGCGCTCAGTTCGCTGCCTTACTTGAAAAAATTGGAGTTCAATACCCTCCATTTGCAACCGTGAGTAGCAAAGAAGAAATGCTGCGTGAAGCGAAACGAATTCAGTTTCCAATTCTCCTTCGCCCCTCTTATGTGCTTGGAGGCCGAGGCATGAAGATTTGCGAAAACGAAGAAGAACTCCTCAATGCTTTTACTGAAGCCAAAGATGTCAGTGAAGAAAGACCACTCTTCTTAGACCATTTTCTCAATGGAGCCATTGAATACGATGTTGATGGTATTTGCGACGGAAAGAAAGCCTGGATTGCGGGAGTGATGGAACATGTTGAAGAAGCTGGCGTCCACAGCGGTGACTCCGCTTGCGTGATTCCCCCTTTTCGCATGCCCCCAAAAAAGATTGATGAAATTGCAAGCATTGCTAAAAAAATTGCCATTGAATCTGGAGCTCTCGGACTTTTTAACATTCAAATGGCTCTTGTGAACAATCAAATTTATGTCATTGAAGCCAATCCTCGAGCCAGCAGAACCATTCCTTTTCTTGCAAAAGCAACTCGCTTTCCAATTGTTGAATGGGCCATGAGAGTTTCACTTGGTGAATCACTGGATAGCGTTCTTAAGGATGCCCCCATTGAAGGTAACTATCGCCTTCCCAACAACAGTTACGCGGTGAAGATGCCAGTTTTTCCTTTTAGTAAATTTAAAAATTTTGACCCAGTCTTAGGACCAGAAATGCGCTCCACTGGAGAAGTCATGGGTATTGATCCAAACTTAGGATCAGCTTTTGCCAAAGCTTATTTAGCTGCTGGCTACAAACTTCCCCAAGGTGGAAAAATTTTAGTGAGCGTTCGAGACGAAGACAAAACACAACTCATTCCCATTCTCAGACTTTATCAAATGATGGGCTTTAGTTTCTGCGCGACCCCGGGGACTGCTGATTTTTTAAGTCGGGCAAATCTTAAAGCAGAGTCAGTTCAGAAAATTAAAAGTGACTCAAAAGGTGACAACCTTTTAGACGTTATTGCGGAACAAAAAGTTGGCCTCATCATCAACACAACTGGACCAAGTGGATCAATCCGAGACGCTATGAGTATTCGCATGCTCGCATTAAGATATAAGATTCCACTACTTTCTTCACTTTCGGGAGCAGAAATGGCCTCACTCGCCATACAAAGCATGCGTTCTTTGAACATGAAGCCCTATGCGCTGCAAGGGTCTTTGTAGTTCAGCCTAAACTAAATGAAGCTCCTGACAAAATTGAGGAAAACACCTCTAACATATCGATTTTAAACAAAAAAAAACCTCTTTGCGTGTATTTTGTATATAACTACAGTTTACACGCGTCTATTTTGCAGTTAAGCCCCCCTCCTAACTCACATGTCATTAAATGAAATACATTCTGAGCGTAATCTGAGACTACTCGTTGACCCTAGTCGTCAAATTTGGCAGTATGTGGACTTATGACAAACAAAATACCTATTACTTTAAAAGGCAAAAGAGCCCTGGAAACAGAGCTTGAGCAATTAAAGTCTACCGATAGACCAGCCGTCATTCAAATGATTGCTGAGGCACGAGCTCAAGGCGACCTTTCTGAGAACGCTGAATATTCAGCTGCTCGTGAAAAACAAGGCTTTATTGAAGGCCGAATTCAAGAAATTGGCGATCGACTGGCAAGGGCCGAAGTTATTGACCCGACAAAGATATCTTCTTCTAAAGTAGTTTTTGGTGCGACTGTAAAAATTGTCGATGAAGATGGTGTCAAAAAAGACTACCAAATTGTTGGTCAACCCGAAGCTGACTTAGAGAATGGTAAAATTTCAGTTCTCTCTCCTGTTGCCAAAGCCTTACTGGGAAAAGAAGTTGGTGATGAAGCCATCGTTAAAAGCCCAAAAGGTGAAATTGTTTACGAAATTCTTGAACTGCAATATATTTAAAAAACAAGAAACGCCATGGCTCCAAGTAAAAAGCTCAGCGACAAAAACATCGAATGGGATCACCCCGTTCAGTTTTTAAAAGGTGTTGGGCCAAAGCTATCGGAGCAACTTCAAAAAGCCGAAATAGAGAATCTTTGGGATTTACTTTTTCACTTACCTAAAGCCTATGAAGACCGTCGTAGCTTCATGAGCTATGAAGATTTACTTTTAAAATTAAGAGAATCAGAAACAGTCATTACTAAAGTTCGTTTTGAGAGAACTTTTGAAAGAAAAGCCGGACGAAAAACTTGGATTGAAGCTCATGTTCAAGTGCTCAACCCGAAGACACTCGTTTACGAGGGACAACTCAAATTTCTATGGTTTCAAAAATGGGGTCGCTCACTTTTAAAAGCTTACCCAACTGGAACTATTGCGGTTTGCGCAGGAAAGCTCCAGTCATTTCGCTCTTCACTTCAAATCGCTCACCCGCAACTCACGAAAACGACGGATCAATTTGAAAAATGGAGCTTTGGTTCTTTTATTCCGGTCTATGTTGAAAGTGCCTACATCACGAATAGAGTTTATCGAAAAATTATTTATCAAGCTCTTGAACGCGATGACTTTCTTGAACTTCCCGACGCCCTTCCAGTATCTATTCGAAAAAGCCTCAAGCTTCCCAACTTCACTCAAAGCCTGAAAGAAGTGCATTTTCCCAAGCAATGGCTTCCAGACTCGGAAGACTCCTGGAAAGAAAATCCATTCTTCAAACGACTCGTCTTTGAAGAACTCTTTCTACTTTCTTTGGCCATGTATGTTCGAAAAGAAAAATGGAAAAAAAGCTTTGAGGGCAAAGTGAAAGATATTTCAGTCATTCCCCTCAGTGAAAAGTTTTCTAAAGAAATTGAAAAAAGACTTCCCTTTAATTTCACACCTGATCAAGAGCAGGTCATTCGAGAAGTCGCTCAAGACCTTTCACTCAACAATACAATTAAAATACCCATGCACCGCTTGCTTCTTGGAGATGTTGGTTCTGGAAAAACCATCGTCGCCTTTGTGGCAGCACTTGCTTGCCTTAAAAAAGGGAAACAAGCTGCTCTCATGGCGCCTACTGAGATTCTTGCCAATCAACATTATGAAAATTTCCAGATTCTCTTTCCGGAACTCAAAGAAAGAGTCGTTTTACTTAAAGGCGCCTTAAAAGAAAAAGAAAAAAAAGAACTTCGCGAAAAGATTAAAGAAGGCAGTGTTCAGTTTATTATTGGAACCCAAGCTTTGATTAGCGATAGCACTGAGTTTCATTCCTTAGCACTGGTCATTGTTGATGAACAACACCGCTTTGGTGTCGAGCAACGAATTACATTGAAAAAAAACAATGAGAAAATTTACCCTCACCTTTTAGTGATGACGGCAACTCCGATCCCTCGATCGTTAGCACTCACTCTTTACGGGGATCTCTCACTAAGCTACATGAAATCAAAACCTAAAGGTCGACAATCTATTGATACTTTTCTCATTAATGCCAACAAGCGTGATGCCATGAAAGAAAGAGTTAAAAACTTCGTTGAAGAAGGCAGGCAAATCTACATTGTTTACCCTCTTGTTGAGGAATCAGAAGAGCTCCCTCTTAAAAATGTCCTTTCTGCCTATGAAGAGTGGAAAGAGCTCCTAGGCGATGACCAAGTTATTTTGTTGCATGGAAGAATGAAGCCCAAAGAAAAAGATCAGAACATGGAAGCTTTTCGAAGCGGTAAATACAAAGTTCTTGTATCAACAACGGTCATTGAAGTGGGTGTCGACGTTCCTAATGCTTCAGTCATGATCATTGAAAACCCGGAACGTTTTGGACTGGCTCAGCTCCATCAGCTTCGCGGCCGAGTTGGACGAGGCAGTCAAAAAAGTATTTGTGTTTTGGTGGGGTCGCAGTGGATGAGTCCACTCGCCAAAGAGCGACTACAAGTTATTGTCGACAATCAGGATGGATTTAAAATCTCAGAAAAAGATTTAGAAATAAGAGGTCCTGGGGAATTTTTAGGCCGAAGGCAAAGTGGTTTACCAGGTTTTCGAGCCGCACATGTTCTCCGAGACAGTGCACTTTTGGAAACTGCTCGAGAATACGCCAAGAAAATTTTTGAAGAAGACCCTAACTTACTGAAAGAAGATCACCAAGGACTCAAACAAGCCTTTCAACGATGGTGGGCCAAGAAACTCGAATTTACATTGAGTGGATAAAAAAGAAAGATGAAAAATTAAATGGAAAACGGCGAATGGAAGCTACTGACCAGTGTCTACAACCTTCAAGAAGCACAATTTTTGAAATTATTTTTTGAAGAAGCCGGCATACCGGTAAAAATTTTTGATGAAAACATCAACAGGCTGATGCCCTACATCGGGCAAGGTATTGGTGGCATGCGCATTATGACTCGTGACTTTGACCTCCCGCGAGCGCAAAAAAAACTTTTAGAATTTGAAGCTATCTATCAAGACGAAGATTTAAAAAAAGAAAACAAAGAAGGCACCGCTTCAGAAGAACAAAAGTTAGAATTCAGTAATTTGGAAAAAAAAGAACGTCGACAATCCTTCCTCAATAGAGCCCTTTGGTGCAACCTTCTTTTACCAGGCTTTGGAAGTCTCTTCGTGCTTTACTGTGCCTATAAAAGACTGCAAAGAAAAGAGCTCCAAACTAGCCTGGAGTGGGTTGCTGTTTTTATATCACTTTTAATGATGAGCACTTTGTATTTTATGTTTAAAATAGTGTTTGAAGCTCCGAACTAAAACAAATCAGTCAAAACCCAAGAACTCTTTATTGATGACGCCTTCGGCTTCCTTGATTTGAACTTGTTCTTTATTCAGTTCATAAAAAACACTACTTCCAGTAATCTCGCCCTCTTTAGCCACCAGCCGTGCGTTCTTTTTTAAAAGCAAGGTCTTTTTTCTAGGGTCGTAAAAAGCTTCTTCACAAGTTGCTTCAACAAGGTCATTCTTAAAATATACTTTATTTTTGAGTTCTAACATGCCTTCCCCCCTAGGATCAGTAAGTAAAAGATCTTCTGAGCGAAAACTCACATTGTCCTTTGTTTTCCCACTGACATTTCCAAGGGCATGAATTCTATTGAGCTCCTTAGATTTATCAAAACCAAATTTTAAAGAATCTGAAAGCAATGTTAAACCTGAACTAGAAGATTTTATCTGCCGCCCAGCTTCCGGCTCAATGATCATATTCTTAATATTTTTTTGACCTTGAGCAGATAAATTGAGGAGCATGGAATGACCTTCAACCTGAAAATCTTTAGTTTCTAATTTTAATTGTCCAGTTAATTCGGCTTGATTTTTTTTACTATGAAACTTTGCTCTTTTTGATTCGGCACGAAGTGAGGCGCCATTTACTTTTTTATAGTTGAGCAAAACCTTGTCGCGAAGAGACACCAGGTTGCTTTGAGTTTCGACGTCTAAACCCGTTCCACTCATCGTTATTTTTTCTTTAATTGGCGAGTGGTGCTTTAAAGTGACTTTTTCCGATGTCCAAATTTTATTTCTTGAATCTGAATAATAAAGGTTCTTTGTCTGAATAATGCTTCCATCTTTTGTCGTAATCTTTACCGGCCCTTGAAAAAAAATGTTTTTTTTCGTCATATCAATCAAGCCAAAATCAGAACGAATACGATATTCTTCACCGCTATTTTGTTGCAACTGAACTTGAAGTTTTTCCAAATGCGCGACTTGCTCGGTATCGTGAATACGAGCATGCTCTGCATTGACTTGAAGATGATTTTTATCGATAGAATATTCGTTAAAGTTTAAATTTTTAATATGAACATCGGGATCTTTATTAGGAATATTAATAAAAGCCGAAACTAAGACAAGTCGAGAGAGCGAAGTCTTTTTTTTTAAAAATTTATGCAACAATGTTAATCGTAATTTCTGTCGAAACGGGCTTTTTGTCGATTAAACCAATCCCTATATTTATCATATGATTCACTTTGCTCAAGAAGTTGATCTAAAGAAAGATAATCCGTTCTTTTAGAGATTTTGTTTTTATCGCCATCATAAAAAACAAATTCATCTTGATTCAACTCAACAGCTTCAACCCAGGCTTTGACGGCTTCTTTAAGCCATTGCTGGACACTTCTTAAATCGGCTTCCCGAGTGTAATTGACAAGCTCTTGCTTAATGTCATGTTGATTCATATGTTGCCAGTTTAACCTGTTCAAATGACAGTGAAAAGCTAAGAAATTAAATTTTCACGCATCAACTGATGCAGCCCCTTATTACTGGCAATGACATCTCCATCTAGTGGATTAAAATTTGTGCCAGTAAATTGACAAATTTGACCACCCGCCTCTTCAACGAGCAAGGATCCTGCTGCAATGTCCCAACAGGAAAGACTCTGTTCCCAAAAAGCATCAAAACTGCCTCGAGCGACATAAGCCAAATCTAAAGCCGCTGAGCCATCGCGTCGAACACCGAGCGAACCCTGCGTAAGTTCCTGAAATTTATCAAATATTTCACTTTTGTTGTCATATCTTAACTGAGCAAATCCAGTGCACAAAAGCGCCTTCTTGAGGTCTTGGGTTGATGAGCAATAAATTCTTTTTCCATTTAAAAAAGCTCCCTTTCCACGCGCACACAAGTAAAGTTCATTGAGAATAGGATTTAGAATGCCTCCTGCCTGAACCTGGTAGAGCCCAGACTGATCATTTTTTTTCAAAAATGCAATCGTCGAGCAAAAGAACGGATAGGCCTTAGAAAAATTTGTCGTTCCATCTATAGGGTCAAGACACCAAAATTCTTGAATTTTTGACTCACCCCTCAAATCTTCAAGACTTAAAGAAGAGGCATGCACGCCCTCTTCTCCTAGAATTTTTGCTGTTGGAAACTTTTCAATAATCGCAGCACTGAGGATTTCTTCAACTTTTTTGTCGTGAACTGTAACAATATCGTTAAACTTTGCCTTTTCTTCGCTTTGTAGTAGCTTTTCTCGCTCTTGAGAAAAAAGTATCTCCGTATAGGCATCTTGAAGATATTTTTTAGTTGTCTCTAGAATTTGTTCAATTTTTTCGATCATGACTCAATTTATAGATTGGAAGCACTCCAGATGAAATTAATTTTCTAATTTTTTGCTAGCAGCATCAAGAATAGAATATTCTAAGATGAAGAGATTATTGAATGCAGCATATTCCAGTTTTTTTAGAAAGCATCCTTGAGAGACTCCCTCAATCTTCTGAGGGAAAATATCTCGACATGACTTTTGGTGGCGGAGGCCACTGCGAAGCCATCCTTCAAGCTCGACCTCAATGGAAGTGTGAGGTCTGGGATCGAGACCCAGAAGCGATTCAAAGAGCTCAAGAACTCAAGAAAAAATATCAACACATTGAAATTTGTGAAAAAAAATTTTCTCAAGAACCAGACGATGAATCACTTTATACTTTTATTTTAGGTGACTTTGGAATTTCTAGTTTTCAACAAGAAGATCAAAGCGCGGGAATGAGCCTTTACGGAGAAGCTGCTCCAGATTTCAGAATGAACAGAGACGAGGGTGAATCTGTTTTTGAATGGTTGCAAAAAAAATCAGCCTTAGAACTTGAAGAAATTTTTTATAAATATGCAGAAGAAAAAGCAGCCAAGAATCTTGCCAAAAAAATGAAAGAATGGTCTCAAGAATCTTTTGTTTCTGCGAAAGTTTTTGCAGAAAAAATTTCATATGCGCTTCCCTATAAAAAAAGCCTTTCAAAAACAAATCCTGCGACTCGAATTTTTCAAGCACTGCGCATTGCCATTAACGATGAACTCGGTGAAATAAAAAAAATGCTCACATGGGTCCCTAAACATCTGGAAAAAGGCGGTCGTTCAGCTTTTATTACTTTTCACTCTTTAGAAGATCGAATTGTTAAAAAGAACCTTGAACGACTCCTTCGTCGTCAAAATGAATTTGTATTGCCATTTAAAAAAGCCATCACGGCTAGCGATTCAGAACTAGCCCAGAACCCAAGATCACGTTCGGCAAAATTAAGAATACTTGAAAAAAAGAGCCCGGACTTATGAAAAAATACGCGCCTTATTTATTTTATATAGCACTTTTAATAGGAACCCTTTCTTTACACATATGGCTTCGCACCCAAGTCGTTACTGAGAGCTTTTCCTTGGGTGTTGCGAAAGCCAGCGAAAAAGAACTGTCTGCCAAAAAACATTCTTATGAGAAAAAATACTTAAAGGCTACCAGTTATCAAGAACTCCAAAAATTAGCTCAAAAAAAATACTCGTTAAAGTTTCCGACTGAAGAAGCTTTAAACGTTGAAAAGATGGAGACGACCTATGAATAGCCGCGTTCAAGGACTCTTTTACTTTTTTGTTTTTCTAGGAGCCGTCTGTATTGCCAGACTCTTTCACATTCAACTCGTGCTCAGCGATAAGTTCAAGGAAAGCGTCCCCAAGCAACTCACAAAAAAAGTGAAAATTATTTCACCACGTGGAAGAATTGTCGACTCTCAAGGCAAAGTCCTCGCCCTCTCAATCCCCGTTTATTCTATTTTTATTGATCCAAAAAGATATAGAAATTCGAAAAAAGTTGAAAAAGAAATTCTCAGTTTTTCAAAACTAAACTCTTCAGAGTTCCACAAAAAACTCAAGAAGCACTCTAAAAAAAGATTCATGTGGGTTCAAAGATTTTTATCTTTCGATGCTTATAACAAACTCAATCAAAAGAATTTTTTCAAAGAAAAAGGCGTTCACTTTATTCAAGAGTTTCAGCGTTTTTACCCAAACAAATCGCTGGCAGCTCATGTTATTGGCTATACGAACATTGACGGCGTTGGCATGGACGGCATTGAATACCTCAAAGACTCAGAACTTCGTTCCAGCGAACGAGAATTCACTTACTCCAGAGATGCTCGAGGAAGACTTATTTATGATCACGAAAATTCTTTACAGTTTCGAGAAGAAGGCATTCATGACATTCAACTCACTTTAGATTCAAATTTACAATTTCTAACAGAACGCTTTTTAAAAGAAAGCCTCAAAGAAAATAACGCTCAATCAGCTTTAGCGGTGGTGCTGAATTTAAAAAATGGCGCTGTTCTTTCTCTAGCTCAAGAGCCTAGCTTTGACTTAAACAAATACAATCTTGCCAAAGAAGAATTAAAAAGAAATCTTTTTCATGCAGCTCCAATTGAACCTGGAAGCGTCTTTAAGCCCTTCCTTTACGCAGAAGCCTTAGAAAAAAAGAAAATTAAGAAAAATGAAAGTTTAGTTTTTCCTAATGCCTTCTTGAAAATAGGAAAAAAGATTTTTAAAGATCCTGGCATAAAGGAAAGAAAAGATTTCTCAATCACAGAAGCCATCCAATTTTCAAGTAATCTTGCAGCCATTGAGGTTCAAAGTCGTCTTGGAAAAGAATCCACCTGGAATCTTTTTAAAAAACTTGGTTTTTTTGAAAAGTCAGAGCTCAAATGGCCTGGAGAAAATTCCAGTATTTTTAAAAACTCATCAAAGAAAGTGGTTCCTATAGAGTGGGCTACCTTCAGCTTTGGACAGGGATTTGCTGTCACACCTTTTCAACTACTCAGAGCTTATACTGGGCTTTTCAGAAGCTCTTCTTATAGAATGGACCCGCGCTTTTTAACAAGACAACAAAAAGTAACCCATGAAAACGCACTGTTTTCAGCTCCGACTCGTGAAAACATTCTCTCATTTATGGAAGGTGTGCTTGAAAAAGATGGCACTGGAAAAAGAGCAGCTCAAAAAGATTTTTCGGCCCTTGGAAAAACCGGAACCTCCCAGATTGCAGATGAAAAAAATGGCGGCTACCTAAAAAATGAATACCGCGCACTTTTCGTTGGAGCCATTCCCGCAAAATCACCAGACTATTTAATTTACGTTCAAGTGAACAGAGTCCAAGGAGAAAATGCCAGCGGAGGAAGAATTGCAGCACCTGTTTTCAAAAAGCTTGCCTTAGCAACCTTACTCACTCAAAAAAAATGGCAATCCCCAGACTTTGAAAGATACCTCAAAGAAGAGAAAAGCATTCTTTTTGGTCGATAAAAGTCAATAAATACAAATGCTTGACTGTATTAAATTAGGAGTTTTATATAGTCAGAGCTCTCAAGGCTATTCTCATTGATTGTGAATGACAATGGATTTACGGCTTGAAACTTGATTCTAATAGTTCCGATGATTATGAATGATGTCAATGAATGAGTGGATTCAAAAGTTCCCTTTAGTGCAGCTGAATGAAACAGCTCAACTGGTTTGGGACAGTCGCCAAGAGTGGAAAGAAGGGGATTCTCTTTTTTTGCGAAAATTTTTATCTTCAGAGATGAAAGAAAAACTTAGTGAAGAAGCTCACAAAAAAAATATGGAGGTCGTCTCTGAAGAAAAACTTTTTTCAGACTACTTCAAAAAAGCTTTTCAGATTGATCAAAAAAAAATTAAAATTATAGGGATTACTGGAACTAACGGTAAAAGCAGTTCTCTGGCTATGTTGAGACACCTTCTCTCGAAACAGGGAAAAAGTGTCGTTGAGCTTGGAACCCTTGGTATGACCGCTTGGAATAAAGACGGCTCTCAGGACTTTCATTTTGAGACTGGATTCACAACTCCAGACACTCCCATGCTCTACTCAGTTCTCAATCAAGCCATTAAAAACAATTATGATTTTTTAATTCTCGAAGTCACAAGCCACAGTCTTCAATTAGGGCGCGTCGAGGGAATTGAATTTGATGCCGCCTTGTTTACTAACTTAAGCCATGACCACCTCGACTTTCACAAAAGTTTTGAAGACTATCAATCTGTCAAGTATTCACTTTTTTTAGAGCACCTTCCCAAGCAAAAAGAAAAGAAAAATCCGCATTCTTTCATCAACACTGAAAACGAATACGGCAGAGAACTCACTCAAAAATTAGACCAAAAACAAATTTCTCATTCCGAAATTTTTTCAAGGAACAAAGAGCTTGTAGAATTAAAAAATGTTCCCAAGGGCTTATCTTTTCAATACGCAGATGGGTCAGGCTGCATTCCTATTCATGGAGAGTATCAATGGGATAATTTTTTCCTAGTGGCTTCTTTACTGAAGAATCTTTTAGAAATTCCTTTTGAAAAACTACTCCAAGACATTCAATCACTAGAAGCACTTCCTGGGCGCATGCAGAAAATTGTTTTAAAAAAGGAAGAGGTGCTCTTAAATTTTTATATTGATTACGCCCACACGCCTGACTCTTTAGAAAAAGCACTCCTGAGTTTAAAAAAACTTTCTACTGAAAGCAAAACGAAACTTTTCGTTGTTTTCGGATGTGGAGGCGGCCGTGACAGCCTCAAACGCCCGATGATGGGAAAAATTGCTCAATCGATTGCCGACACCGTCATTCTGACTACCGACAACCCTCGAGCGGAAAACCCTCAAGAAATCATTGAAGCAATTCACAATGGAACCACAAAAAATGAAAACATCTACTGTGAAATTGATCGTTCTCTAGCCTTAAAAAAAGCTTACTCGCTGATGAAGAATGGAGACCATTGCCTCGTTTCAGGAAAAGGCCATGAAAAGTTTCAACACTTTAAAGACAAAAAAATTTCTTTTTCAGATTTAGAAGAACTACAGTCCCTTGCTGAGCTATAAAAACTAAAACCCATAGCCAAAGCCAAAATTAAGCGCATGACTCAGAAATTGAGTCTGAAGATTTCCTTGTTTTACAAGCTTCACGTCCATTTTATGATAATTGAGCACATATTCTGTGAAAAGTGAGAAGCCGTTAGCCATTTTTTTTTCTACTCCAAATTGAAGTTGAGCGACAACTCCTCCAAGGTGAAAATAAAAAGTTCGATAAGTCGCAGCTGCACTTTGAAATTCAATTTTTGGAATAGAAACGCCAGCCCCCAGTGCAATGTAAGCAAAAATATTTTTATAAACACTTTTATTGATCAATGCGGAAAGTGTGAGCGTATTGATTCCATCAGTGAACTCAATAGTTTTTAAATTGTTGTCCAAAAGAGTTTTCTTTGTTGAGTAAATCTTTGAGTGAGTGAAGTCTAATGAAAGCGCCAAAGAAGGCTTCAACCAATAATGAGCCCGTAATCCGTAATAAAAAGGATCTCGAAAAGAGCGTCCTTCCCATTCACTTTTAAAACTAAAAGACCCAACACCTCCAGGGCCAGGATCTTCTCCAGTCACATGTGAAGAGTTTGCTCCCTGAAGCCCTCCATAGAAATAGACTGAAAAGTCACTGCTAAAACAAAGTGCTGCACTAAGAAACAAACTTAACTTCAATAAAAATATCATCGTCCCTTAATAAAGTTCAGAACATAAATTCTCTCAAGTTAAAAAACTCAGCTTAACGAAAGAAACTTAATAATTTTTCAGCAATTCCCTTTGGCGCCTCTGCAGGAACATAATTCACTTCTAAATTTTGTGAGTCTAAGCTCTCTGCAGACTTCACAGTCAATTCAGAAACTTTTTTCAAGTCGCCCTGGGCATTATGAACTTCAAATAAATACTCCCCTGCTTTAAGCACAGCATAGAATTCTCCACGAAGAAGAGTTCTTTTTTTAAGAATTTCATTTTTACTCATTCGCTCAACAATACGAATAGTGTCACCAGCTTCAAAATCATGATAATAAATTCCTGCACCCTGATGAATAGAAAGCATATAATGCAACAATGAGCTTTTATTGGCCTGATAATAAGACTCCAGACTTGAAAATTTTGGCCACTTATCGCTAGTGAGCTCTATAGTGACTTGAAGATTATTATACCAGTTGAGGCTCCAATCCTGCATGCCTCCATTCACCTCATACCAATCGTAACCATTGACAATACCATCTTCAAAAGAAGTTGATTCATACATATAGGTGGCTCTTTTTGAATAGCTGAGACTCAAGTCTTCAATTAACTGCTCGAGCGGATGTGCCTTTGCGGTGGTATCCCAGGGATAGTTCACAACTTCAGCCCCACCGTGGAAATTTGCACTTAAGGCAAAATTTCTTTCATTCTGGAATTTCATAATGGCCTGAGTCTCAGGTTGGCGACCTTCAACAGTGTTTTTATTGTCGAAAGTCGTGAAGTCTGGAAAGTCTCTATTGAGGTCAACCCATTGTGCATTTCCTCTTCGACGAGCATCGGCTCCATCCGGATTCATGGAAGGCATGATGAAGATTTCGCTATTATTAACCAGTTGAATCATGTCAACGTCTCCAGCTTTGTAGGCTTGAAGAATATCTTGAATAAGCTTGATCATGAGTTCTCGGCCAGCAATTTCATTTCCATGCATATTGGCAATATAAAGAAACTCCGGCTCCACTTCATCAAGAGCTGCATGATCTGATATTTTCAACATGAAAAGATCCTGACCTCGATGACTTTTCCCTAGACTCACAAGCTGAGTTATTTCTGGATATTTTTGAGCGATACTTTTTAAATGTTCTGCAACTTCTTCTGAACTTGGATAGTCACTCCCAGCTTTATGAGAAGAAAGCTCTTCTTTATGAAAAGAAAGCCCTAGTTTTTGAAGTTCTTTTTCAGTGCCAAAGGGGCCATGAACTTCAAAAGTTTTTGGATTGACATGATCCAAAATAATTTTTGACTCTGAAAGCAATTGATCTAATTGACGAATATCTCGAGTTTGCAGGTGAAAAGACTCCTGAACTAAAACACTTTTCTTCTCTTTTTTTGGTAACTCCACCGCTAACGCAAAAGACGTCAGAACAAAAAAATACAAAATATTGACTGATTTTTTAAACACATTCTTCACAAACAACTCATCCCTTCTTAACAAAACCCACCTTTAGATTAAGGCTCCAACTTCATAAAAGTCAACGAAAGCACCAAAGAAGACAAAAGAGACGCTACTGCGTTAGCATTTGGTTAAGGCGCCACTATTTTTCGCATTTCATGCCCTCAACAGAAGAAAAAACCTAAGAAACTTAGCTACTTTTACCGATTTAGTTATGAAGGAAAAATTTGTGTATATAAATATTCTCATCGTTGGCATGGCCTTGATTGGCAGTGCCCTATTTTATCTTGTTTTTACAAGTATGCGGGCCGCGGAAAACTCTGCTGCCGAAAATCGTCTTGGCTCCGACTGGGGTAGCGAAGACGAAGAAATGAAGGCGCCTTCATACATCAAATACACCAAGCCACTTCTGAAAGGTTCCTACTTAGACATCGCTCTTGGTTTTTTTCCAAAATCTTGGGTTCCCAAATACAAATCGAAACTGATTCAAGCAGGCCTCAGAAAACATGTCGACGTTGAAGTCTTTCTCGGAGCTAAATTTTGGTTCACCGTTTTAGTTGGATTTTTTCTTTTACTTTTTTTCCTTTTTTCCCCTTCACCGCCTCCGCCCTTGCTCTGCATTGGTGCCACAGTTTTTGCTTTTGTCATGCCAGACATGCACATCAAGGGCCTGATCAAGACAAGGCAAGATGACATTCGAATTGCCCTCCCCTTCGTGGCCGATCTCCTCACACTCAGCATGGAAGCCGGACTTGATTTTATGGGCGCTATTTCTAAAGTCATCAACAAAGCTCCCATGAGCGCCTTTCTAGAAGAACTTTCTCATGTGCTCAAAGACATTCAACTTGGTTCTACCAGGGCAACCGCCATGAAAGAAATGAGCAAAAGAATCGACATGCCTGAAATTAGCAGCTTCGTAGCTGTTATTGTTTCCGCAGATCAAATGGGAGCCAGTGTGGGTGCCGCACTCCGAGGGCAATCTAGCTCGATGCGGGTTGTTCGACTCAACCGAGCAGAAAAACTTGGAGCTCAAGCAAGTCAAAAAATGATTATTCCGATGATGGTTTTTATTCTTCCCGCCGTCTTTTTAATGATTGCTGGAAGTGTCATTCTGAGTTCAATCACCAATGGAGGCGGCTCATGAAAAAGCAGCCCTCCAAAAAACTTCTTATCGAAAACAAAGAAATCCTTACAGGACTTTATGAGGCAAAAACTTTTTCAGAAAGACTTTTGGGACTCATTCCTAAAAAAAATCTTTCTCACAATGAAGCTTTGTTTTTTAAGCGCTGTAAACAAGTGCATAGTTTTTTTATGTCTTTTCCTATTGATGTTATCTTTCTAGATAAAAACAATCAGATCCTTGCCATCGACACTCTCAAAACTTGGCGCCTTGGTCGCTTTTACCGAAAAGCGCAAAGTTGCATCGAAGTTCAAGCCGGTCTCTGCAGCAAAAAGAAAATTCAAATTGGAAATAGTGTGGAAATTTGCGATGCTTAAGTTGAAAATTAGAGGCCCTCAAGGACTCAGCAAAAGCGTTGACCTTAACGAAGAACAAGATTTTACTCTTGGCCGTAGTAGCGAATGCGATATTCAAATACAACATAAAGGTATTTCTAAAAAACACTGCCGCCTCAGAGTCATTCCCGGCGGAAAAGTAGAAGTCAAAGACCTCGGCTCCTCGAATGGAACTTTCGTCAATGGTCTTAAAATTAAAAACAAATATATTCGCAACGGAGATGTCCTCACTTTAAGTGATACTATTATTGTGCTTGAGCAAAGCGCACCAAGCCTTCAAATGGCTCCATTAAATCACGATCATCATTTAGAAATTGATTCAGCCTCAGATTCCTTAGGTGGCTTTGACTCCTCTTTGGAAAGCGAAAGCACGCCGAAAGACCCTCGTGGAAAAAATAAAATATTTCTTGAAACAAATGTTTATCCTTTACTCTTAAAATTAGGCAGCATCGCTGATTTAAGAATTCTCACCCCACTGCTGCTTTTTATTTGGGCCGCAGTTCTCATGCTCTTAGTGATTTCACCAACTGGAAAAAAAGCGAACAACAAAATTAGAAGCGCCTCAATAGACACGGCTAGACTTTATGTTCGGCAATTAGCACGCCTCAATCAAAAAGCTATCATTCAACAAAACTACAGCGATTTAATTTCTAATCTCGATGCTCGAGCTGGGCAAACTCGAGGCGTTCTTGAGAGCTACATACTCGATGCTCGAAAAGCCCGAGTTTTTGCTCCTGCAGAACTCGCCAACAACTCCCTACCAAATAGATATGCGGCCAGAGCCATTCAAAGCTCTCAAGCCCTCACGCAATATACTGCTGATAAAAAAACTGCTTTTGTTTCCTACCCCATTCTCGTGAGCACCGTTGTTGACGGCGTTTCTCAAAACGTGGTTGACGCCACTGCCTTTGTCATTTTCGAACCTGCGACAGACAATTTTGGCTTCCTTGCCATGCTCGATCAGTTCATTACAGCTTTGCTTTGGATGGGAATTCTTTCCTTAGTGCTCTTACTCATTTTTAATTATTGGTATAATGAATCCCTCCAAACACTCAGTGATAAAATTCAAAAAGCATCTGCAGAAAATGCTTATGAGCTTGAGGATAGCGCTCTACAATGGCCAGCCCTTAAAAGACTTACTGGAAGTATTAACTCCCTTCTTTCCAATAGCGGCGGTGGCGAAAGTTCTGGCGCCTCTTTTGGCGGAGCGCTTGTCGCCGGTGGTGGTGCAAATAATTCCTGGGCGATTTCATTTTCTGAAACTTCTTCAATTGCCTGTGCCGCGATTGACGAAGACATGCGTATTCTTAGTTGGAACCAAAGCATGGAAAACATGATCGGCATTCAAGCTCAACTTGCCGTTGGTAACGACATTGGTGAAGCGAGCCGAGACATTGGATTTGAAAGCTCAGTTCGAGACCTCTGCGCCCAAGCACAGACTGAAGCGTGGCAAAACCAAGAGGGTGTGACTGAAATTTCCGGACTAGAATACGTCATTCACGCTGTTTATGGCTCTGGAGTTTATCTCATACAAATTACCATTAAAGAGGAGGATGATTCATGAATTTTGAACTCAGAACCCCTCAAGGCAAGAAAATTCCCTTAAGCAAAGCCCTCATTAAAATTGGAAGAGACCCCAGTAACGATGTCATCATTAAAGACCCCAGCGTTTCTCGTTATCATCTCAACTTTTATGTGGATCACGAAAGTGTCATCATTGAAAACCAAGGCAGCTCTGCAACTCGAGTTAATGGGAGCCCCCTCATTGGGAATACAAAAATTAAACTTGGTGATCAAATACGCTTTGGCAACGCAACACTTTACTTGGCACAAGCAGGCGAAGAATTACTTCCCATTCAGCTTCCTAAAAAAACCGAAAACTCACCACTACAAAATAAGTCTGCTGCAGCTTCAATGGATTTAGGCAATGTTAGTGATATTTCAAAAAGCAAAGCGCCCTCTGGAGGTATCAATAAGAGGTATCTCATTTATGGAGGATTAGCTCTACTTTGTGTTTTACTCTTTCTCCCTAAAAACGAAGAAACTGAGAACAAGCAAGCTGTTGAGTTTTCTGAAGAGCATTATGAAAAAATACTCAGCACTCCGCTTCCGGCTGAAAATTTAAAAGACGACCCGAGAACTCCTCGTGGAGAATTAGAAATCACAGCAGAAGACTCCTTTCGTAAAGGCCACCGTGAATACCACAACGGAAATTACGTTAAAGCGATTAATTACTTTGATCAGGCATTGAGTGAAAACCCAGCCTTAGGCAAAGCAGTTGACTTTAAAACGATCTCCAGAAACGCCTTAGAAAGAATGCTTTACATCAATCTTGAAAGAGCAGAGAGAAACCTAGGACTCAAACAGTATCGATCCGCCAAAGCACTTTCCATGCAAATTCTGACTATTATCATGGAAACGGTTCCCGGCTACTCTTATAAGGTTCAACAAAGAAGTCAATCCAGCCAACACCGTTCTATTGCTAGCCAAGACGACGTTCTCATGGGATTGCCTTGCGAAGAAAGCAGCACTTTAGGCAAACAAGAAAAAGATACTCAAATTTGTAATAAAGCCAAAAAGATTCTGAAACGATCAAGAATCCAACTTGGAGATGAGGAGATCTTACAATGAAAATGATTCATATTTTAAAAAATAATGAAACTTTTCAAGAAATTAAACTCTCTTCGGAAGAGTTGAGTTTTGGAAGAGAGAAAGAAAGTGTTGATGTTCATATTGAAGGACAAGACATTTCTAGAAAGCATTTTAAAATCATTCAAAAGTACGGCAACATTTACGTTGAAAACCTTTCAACGAGTTCTCCACTTTTCATTAATGATCAGCAAGTAGAGCACGGTGCCCTGAAAGAAGGAGACACCTTACGAGTTGGTGAATACACCCTTTCAATTGAAGAAAAAGCTTTTGAAAGTCAAGAAAACGCCATTCAAGAAAACTCCCCACTGGGAGAAGAAATTCACTTAGACGACGAAGCTTTAAGCGAAGAGAGCCATGAACTCAACGATCAAGAAAGCAAGCAATCCTTTCATTCTCAAATTTCAGATTCCGATGAAGAAGAAATCTTAGAAGACTTCGAAGAACTTAATCAGGAAATGAATGAAAATGCCTTCAACAATCTTGATCTTTCAAGTGATTCACCGGTTGCTTTTAACGAATCTTTTGACAATAGCGACCTCAGTTCAGAAAAAACTTTTGTGAGTGAAGAAGAAGAAATTATTGGTGTTCTTAAAATTATTGCAGGCGAAGACAAACTTGGTCGAGAACTCAAACTGAAAAATCAAGAAAGTTGGACCGTAGGCAGAAGCCCAGATTGCGACATTGTCATTCAAAACGATCGACTTTCACGTGAACACTTTCAAATTAGCAAAAAAGAGGACTCATTCTTTGTCAAAGACTTGGGCTCTTCCAACGGGACCCTTCTGAACGGAGTTAAAGTCACTGAAGCCAAGATTGATGTTTTTGATAGAATTATTGCAAGCGCGGTGGAACTGCAGTTCTTTATTACGAGCAGCTCCCACGAAAACGTTGCCCTCGATAGAGAAAAACAAAAAGAATTTTTTCCTCCAGAAGCTTTTCCAGAATTTGAGTTTGAAAATGGTGATTTTGAAAACATTGAAATTGAAGAAACTTTTTTTGGAGACAAAGAAGACAAAAAAGTAAAAGCAGCTCAAGGAAAAAGTCTTTTGAGTGCTTTCAACAAAATTCCTAAAAAGAAAAAAATTATTTATGGATCCTTACTCGCGGGAGCTCTAGCACTTCTTCTCATTCCCCAAGAGGAGAAAGTGAAAACAAACGACGTCCCTGCCCCGACAGAATCACAGGCTCAAAAAGCCCAAGAAAAATCGGCACCCGAAATTGACCTGAGTTCCAATGATTATTCATCGGACTATCATTTAAAATCTCCAGAGGAAAAAGAAAAAATCGCTCAACTTTACCAAGAAGCAAGTCGAGCTCGAGCAAAAGAAAACTGGGACGTGGCTTTTAACAAATCTCAAGAACTTTTAGGAATGATTGAAAAATACAAAGACATCACGGACATTCAAAACGAAGCCATGATCTACCTCAATAACGAAATCGTGCCGACACTCACGAAAGACAAGACTGATCTTGATGTCGCTAAAATGAACATCAAAGAGAAAGTAGTGAACTATAACAAAAAAGGAGATGAATCGGTTCGCGAAGGACGATGGGATGACGCCAAGGAATATTACACCAAAGCCCTCACTCTCGACCCTTTAAACGAAGAAGCCGCCAAAGGAAACTTAGCCGCCTTCAAAAAAGACCCCTCTCTACTCGATGAAGACTTGCCCGATTTAGAACTCGCTGAAGAAAGCGAAGAAGAGGTCATTACCGCGCCAGACCCCATTGAATTAGAAAAAGAAAAAGCTAAAAATGAAATTGCCACTCTAGAAGACTCCTTTGAAAAACATAAAGACCGATTACAAGAAGGTCTTTTCAGAGAAGTTAAAAGTGACTTTGAAAGACTAAAAATTCAAGTTTATCAAAAACTGAATGCTCTTAAAAGTACCTCCAAAGACAGATTTCCAGCGAGCTTTAGCGAATCCTTAAACTCAAGAACATTTTCCTTAGCTTCAAAAGTTGATGAAGCGATTGAAGTCATCAACGATCAATACATTATGGAATACAAAACAGATCTTGATGATGCCAAAACTGCAGTCGAAAACAAAGAATACGAAGAAGCTAAAAATATTTATGATCAAATTCTTAAAAAAGATCCGGACTTCAAACTAGCAAAAGAAGAAAGAGCCAAGCTCTTTGGAATTTTTGTCGATCAAGCCGTAGGAGTTTATCAGGAAGCTCTCATCTATGAATCAATTGGTGACCTAGAGAAAGCGGTTGAAAACTATAAAAAGGTCAGCTCTATGCTTGTTGGCGTCGATAGCTATGAAGCCAATGAATATAAAAATAAAACCCTTCGAAAAATAGAAGAGTTGGATTTTCCATGAAGCTTTCCTTTAACATAAAAGAGAGTAGTCTCTTAGAAAAATATATTTACTTTTCTTTAGACAAGTCTCAAATTCACAAAACTCACGAATCCAGGCTTTCCACCTTTGAAGGCACTATTGAGAAAATCATTTCCGACCCAGAGGCAACACAGTTGACACCCCAACTTGAGGACTTCCCGCCTCATTTAGCAAAATTTTACACAGCTTTCACCGCCAGCCAAATGCACCACTCCAGACAAGACTCTCGCGATGAATTCATTTTTTGTCACAGTAAGAATTACATTTTTTTTAATATTCCCCTTTGGATGATCATCACAATTCACACCCCACAGAAAATCATTAAATTAGAGAGAAAGGGAAAGCCATCAAGCTGGGCCTTTCACAAAATTGAAGAAAATAGCTCTATTCAACTCCACTTGTTTCAAGAAAACTTGCAAGAGCTCCCAACCCACAACGAAGGCGCCTATCTCATGAACCGAGAAATACACCTCTACGAAAGTCGAAAAACCGGAAAAACTTTATTGTCTATTTGAAAAAAGAGGGACGGAGTAATTCCCCACTATTTCGCCAATAGTTGATTAAAAATGATTTTAGCAAAAACCAATAAAAGTGACATCATTAGCCAAGATCTTTCAAGAATGTATAACAATCCTACCATGACATTTCTCTCAAGCTCAATTAACCTGAAGCTATGACGACCCTTGCACCGCAGGAGCTCAAACATTTTCATCAACGTTTTGAAAATTTTTCCAAAGCCTTTCAGCAATTAGAAAAAGCCGTTTCCATTGAAACTCTTTCTGAAATTGAAAGATCTGGGCTCATTAAAATTTTTGAATTTAGCTTTGAACTCGCCTGGAAATGCTTAAAAGACTATTTAAAAACTTCTGGACTAGAAAAGCGTCTTCCTCGAGAAGTCATCAAAGAATCATTTCAAGCTGAGCTTATTCAAGACGGCCACATCTGGATTGAAGCGCTTGAAAAAAGGAATTTACTTTCTCACTGTTACGATGAATCATTGGCTCTTGAGGCAGAAGAGCTCATTAAAAAACAGTTTTACCCAATATTACAAAACTTTTACGAAAAATTTTCAAAAAAATGAACTTTGGATTACGCCCTGAAGACCTTCTATATATTGAAAAAGTATTTCGACAATTTTCAAAAATTAAAGAAGTAAAAATATTAAGCCTACTCAACGACACAGGCCCTCTTCCATACAAAGTAGACCTTTTAATTTAGTAAATAACCAATAAGAAATGTAAAATCATTAGCTCTTTAGTCTTCTTTCAAAATTAAATTAAAATCGCTATTCCAAGGATATACTTCACTGTCAGAAAAGCTTGTTTGCGCGTTTCCACCGTAGATAACTAACCCTGACTTGTTTTCATTGTTTTGAAGTTTGTTGAACCATTCAATGGTTTTCGTAAAATGAGTGTGAAAAGTTTGGCTGCTTTTTATTTCAATAGGGAAAAGGTGTGTTGAACAGTCAATAACAATATCTATTTCATGGCCGCTCTGGTCTCGCCAAAAATAAAGAGGAGCCTGCCTGCCCACCCAAAGATAATTTTTATGAAGTTCAGAAACAACCCAGTTCTCAAAAATATGTCCTCTGAGAGGGTGCCGTTCAAGTTGTTCAGTATTTCGAATCTTTAAAAGATGACAGAGAACTCCAGTGTCCCAAAAGTATACTTTAGGTGATTTTGTAATTCTTTTTGAAAAATTTTTAAAATGAGGAGCAAGCTTGAAAACAATATAGGAGGACTCAAGAACACTCAGCCACGATGCAGCTGTTGAGTGAGTAATACCGACATCGCTTTGAAAAGAAGAATAATTCATCAACTGTCCAGCCCGAGAAGCGAGGACTTGAATGTATTTTTGAAATTGATTTAAATTTGAAATTTGAAGCATGCTTCGAACATCTTTCTCTACATAACTTTGAATATAATCACTCAACCATTCCTCTGGTCGAAGTTTCTCGTCGTAAATTCGAGGATAGCCTCCACAAAAAAGTATTTGATCAATGTCTAAAGATCGCTGTTCTTTTGGAATCTCATGATAGCTTAAGGGAAGTACCTGAAGAATTCTTGTTCGTCCTGCAAGCGATTGTGTAATTTTTTCTGAAAGCAAAAGGCTATTGGAACCCGTGAGTATCCACTGGCGCTGATCTTTTTTATCGTCTAAAATTCCCTGAAGATAGGAAAGAAGATCTGGAACTCTCTGAATCTCATCAATGATTGTATTTCCAAGGCGCTTAGAAAAAAATGCCCGAGGATCTTTTTGAGCAATTTCTCGAATATCGAGCTCCTCTAGAGAACAGTACTCAAAATCGCTAAATAGCTTTTTAGCTAATGTACTCTTTCCGGATTGCCGTGGCCCTAAAAGAGTAATTGCTTGGTATCTTCCCCGAATACTCTGAATATATTCCTCAATTTTTCGATCAAACATAGTTTAATTCTAACAACTTAAGAGTTTTTTTGCAAATTGAAGATTAAATATTCAATTTGCAAAAAACTACCCGCCGAAGCTTTTGTTTTATAAATTCAGCACCATAGATTGCTCCGTCCCTTTTAGTGGCAGTGGTGCATTCTAACCTGAACACTTGTAGCAACAATGTATTTACAATGTAACTATAAACTGGTATCGTTAAATTGTTGTGGATTTTGAGTGGGATGACAAAAAAGCATTAAAAAATTTATCAAAACATGAAATAGCTTTTACTGAAGCGTTAAGTGTTTGGCTTGATTCTAACGCTCTTGAAATTCCTGATCCAGACCATTCTGAAAATGAAGAGCGCTGGATTCGACTTGGTTTTTCAAACAAATTGAGACTTATAGTAGCTGTTTATGTTGAAAAGATTGAGGGTAAGAAAATTCGTCTTATTTCTGCAAGGAAAGCAGTTAAGGACGAAGAGCAAGAATATTTTAAGAGGAACAAATAATTATGAAGAAAAAATATGATTTTTCAAATGCAAAGAAAGTAAAACCTGTAAAAGAAGTGAAGGTATTAAAGAGTATTCGTTTAGACCCAGAGGTACTCAACTGGCTTCAAGAGAGCGCCGAAAAAGAAGGTATGGGCTATCAGACTTACCTTAATTGGTTTTTAAGAAAGTCTATGCAGCAGGAAATGGATATTGAAGACCGTCTTCAAAATCTTGAAAAAAAAGTTTTTAAAAAGAAAACTGCTTAGAGCTTCAATCCCTTAACTTTAACTATCGAGACTTTATCCACGAATGGCGCGGAATTTTCCGTCATCCACTCTTTTTTTCAGTTCTTTTCCAACTTTAAAAAATGGAAGCTTTTTTTCTGTGACCTGAACTGGGGCACCAGTCTTAGGGTTTCTTGCGGTGTAGCTTTTATAATCTTTAACCACCCAAGAGCCAAAGCCGCGAATTTCGATGCGATTATTGCTCACGAGGGCATTGAACATGGTATCAAAAAGCGTATTCACTACAAATTCTACTTTTTTCTTAGTGAGTTTCGTTTTTTGAGTAAGATCTTCTACTAAATCTGATTTAGTCATAACTCTAGTTTCCCTCAAGAACCCTGAGTATCCAAGGCTTTCTACTCAAAAAAATGACACAAAAGCTCTGATCAGCTATTTTGAAAGTGCCGATGTTAGAAAAAAGCTCTTCACTCAGCTACGAAGGCTCTCCTTGGAGCAAAGTTCCTCAGATCATTGATTCAATGGACGTGAAAGCGCAACAATTCATTGACTCTATTGCCAATGAAAAGATTCAACCTTGGAAGCTGCTTCATGAACTCACAGAAAGTTCGTACTTTATTGCAGCATTTATTATTTTTCTACTTTCCATTCTCTATAAACTCTGTAAAAAAAATCATTTTTCACTCAAGCAATTTATTCTTTTTGCAGCTCTTTATCTATTCATGCTCATCTGTGCCGACAGCATTGCTCGTGAACTTAAAGACTTTATTGGAAGACTCAAGCCCTTTGAAACTGACGCTCTACGCAGTCGCTCTCACAAGGAATCATTTCCCTCAAATCATGCAACGAACATCGCATATTTGATTTTTTATTTTAGTTTTTTAAGCAAAAAACTTTCTTCTCGGCTTTCTATTTCTCTGCAATCTGGGCTCATTTTCTTCGCATTGCTGCTCGCCATCAGTCGAGTCTTTTTCGGAGAACACTACCCACTCGACATTAGCGCGGGGCTTCTCTTGGGCCTCAGCCTGGCTTATTTTACAGTTTTTCTTAGTTTGAAGCTGCTTCTTCGCGTTAAAGTGCCTAAGAGTCAATAATCCCAATAGACAGCCCCTAGTCTTGAGCACTAAAATTGGTCTATGGCTAAATCTGCAAAGACTCGTGTGCTTAGAAAACTATGTTTCTACATTTTTATTCCCCTCTGCCTTTTATTGGGGTGCGCGATTATTGCGGCCAACATTCTCGTTTCAAAATTTGAAAAAGACCTTCCGGAAATTGATGCTCTCATTAACTACAAGCCCAGCATAGTGACTTCTGTTTTTGACGATGAAGAAAATCTCCTTGTTGAATTTTCTAAAGAAAAAAGAATTAAAGTTGAAGTCGGAGAAATCCCAAGTTTAGTCAAAAATGCTTTTGTGGCTGCTGAAGACGAAAACTTTTTTAAACACAAAGGAGTCAGTCCAAAATCAATTCTTCGAGCAGCTATTGCCAACATGAAACAAGGAAAGAAAGCTCAAGGCGGCTCAACGATCACTCAACAGGTGGCAAAAACTTTTTTCCTCAGCCCCGAGCGCTCTTACACTCGAAAATTCAAAGAGGCCCTGCTCTCTTTTCGCATTGAAAAGGCCATGACCAAAGATGAAATCATGAACCGCTACCTCAATCATATTTACTTTGGAAACAATGCTTATGGAGTTGCGGCGGCGGCAAAAACCTATTTCGGCAAAAACCTTGAAGAACTGACTATTGCCGAGGCTGCCATACTGGGTGGAATTCCCGTTCGCCCCTCTGATTACAACCCACTCAGAAACCCTGAAAAATCTAAAGACAGACAATCCTATGTTCTCAGTCGATTGCATAAAATTGGATTTATAAATTCTGAAGAATTTGAAGCCGCTAAAGTTGAAGAAGTGCTGATTAAAAATCGAAAATTAGAACAAATTCTCGATGCTCCTTACGCAGCAGAACACGTTCGACGTTACCTAGAAAAAACTTACGGTGAAGACGCGCTTTATGAAGGTGGTTTACAAGTCTACACAACATTTAACCTGAAACACCAAATTGCCGCGCAAAAAGCCCTCGACAAAGGACTCAATAAAGTAGACCGCCGACTGGGACTCAGACAACCTTCTCAAGTCATCGACAAAGATCTCTTTGAAGAAAGTTTTGAGAAAGCTCATCAAAAGATTATTGAAGAACATTTTGACCACAAAATTTTTACAGTCGACGGAGAACTCAAGGATCCTGAAACTCCAGAAGATCAAACGCCTCTGAAAAAAAATAAAATCTACGAAGCCATTTTGACTGGATTCTCAAAATCGAACGCTTTAGAAATTCAAGTTGGACATCAAAAAGGAAGCATTCGAAAAAAAGAATGGAAATGGATTCAAAGCGCCAACAGCACTGAGGTCTATAAAAGTAAAATTGTCAGAAATCCCATCAAACAATTAAAAATTGGCTCCGTCCTCAGAGTAAAATATTTAAAAAAAGAAGACTTTAGCCTCGAGCAATCCCCCCTCGTTCAAGGTGCCTTATTGAGTTATCGCCTTCCAAGCGGTGCTATTGATAGCATGGTTGGAGGCTACAATTTTTACGAAACCAGATCATCCTTTAATCGAGCGGTTCAAGCTGTCAGGCAACCAGGTTCAACTTTTAAACCCTTTGTTTATGGAGCAGCACTGGCCGAAGGATTCTCTCCGGCAAGTATTATTGTTGATTCCCCCATCGTCTTTAAAACTCGATCTGAAAAAAGCGGCTTTTATAAAATGTGGAAGCCTGACAACTATAATTCAAAGTCCTATGGTGACACTTCGCTAAGAAGCGCCATTGCTCAATCCAGAAACATTCCGACAATTAAAATTTTACAACATTTAGGGATTCCAAAAGTCATTGCTTTTTCCAGAAAGCTGGGCATCAAAGGAAAACTCAATGAAGACCTCTCACTGGCACTTGGAAGCAACTCTTTAAAGATGAGTGAGTTCTTAAAAGCCTGGGGCGTTTTTGCCAATAAAGGTCGAGAGATTCAGCCTTATTTCATTAAAAGAATTGTTGATCGCGAAGGTGTGATTCTTGAGGAGCACGAAACTAAAAAAGCGGCTCAAATTATTTCACCAGCACTGGCTTTTCTCATTACCGATATTCTGCAATCTGTTGTGCAATATGGAACTGGATCGGAAGTGAGAAAGCTAGGTCGTGCCGTTGCTGGAAAGACTGGAACTACCAGTGAATACAAAGACGCTCTTTTCTACGGTTACACTCCAGAGCTACTCACAGGAGTCTGGGTCGGCTTTGATGAAAGCCACAGCGTTGGTCGACAAGAATCAGGCAATAAGTCTGCTGGACCAATCTGGGTTGACTACATGAAAGTAGCCCTCGAAGGAACGCCTAAAAAGAGTTTTCGTGTGCCGGCAGGTATTCAAAGAATGTCTGTTAGCGACGACCAGTCCGAAAGCGAAAAGCTAGAATTCTTCATGACCGAAAAACTCCATTCAAAGAAATCAGTCGTGATTACTGGAAACCCTCATCTTGAGCACCTCGTCGAAGAAGACAACATTGAAGATGATGCCGACGATGTCTTAAGAAACGAGTATTAAAAGCCCCTGAGAGAGCAATTATTTCATAGATGGGATTCATATTTTTTGATAACAATGACCTGTAATGGCCATTATCATTAAAAGCCCTGAGGAAATTCAAAAAATCTATGTGAGCTCTCAAATTGCGGGAAAAGTTCTGAAATTTATTGAGCCCCACGTGACAGCAGGCACGACGACAAATGAACTCAACGATCTTTGTCACAATTTCATTCTTGAGCAAGACGCCATTCCAAGCCCGCTCAACTATAGAGGCTTTCCCAAAAGTATTTGCACTTCAGTGAATCAGGTCATTTGCCATGGGATTCCCAACGAGACTCCTCTCAAAACAGGTGACATTCTGAAAATAGACGTCGCGACACTCTTCAACGGTTTCCATGGAGACACCTGTAAAACTTTTCAAGTTGGCAAAACTAGCCGCGCCGCTCGCGACCTTGTTCAATGCACTCAAGAAGCCTTATTCAAAGGCATTGAGGCAGTAAAAATTGGAGCAACATTTGGTGACATTGGTCACGCCATTCAGAGCTTCGCAGAAGCCAAGGGTTACAGTATTGTTCGAGAATTTTGCGGACACGGCATTGGCAAAAATTTTCACGAAGATCCTTACGTCACTCATTACGGAAAAAAAGGAAGTGGCCCAAAAATTAAAGAAGGCATGGTCTTTACGATTGAGCCCATGCTCAACCAGGGCAAAAAAGAGATCGTTACTTTAGACGACAACTGGACCGTAGAAACCAAAGACAAAAAGCTTTCCGCCCAATTTGAACACACCATTGCAGTGACCAAAGATGGCGTGAGAATTCTCAGCCTTATTGAAGAATAAACATCGTTAAACTTGGCTAAAAAACAGTCAAAAGAGAAAAACAATCGAAATTGTGCTTTAATTTTAGCTATTTACATAACATGTTGAAAATCTAGAAATTCAGCATATAATGTAAACATGCGCTTTAAAAGAACCCTTTCGCTAAAAGACCTCATCACTAAACACAGCCATTTTTTATTTGGCCCAAGAGGCTGTGGAAAGAGTTTCCTCATTCATGAAGAACTCAAAGAAAAAGCCTACATTATTGATCTTCTCGACGAAGAAAATTTCGTTAAATTTCTAGAAAACCCTTCCCGTCTCAAAAAAATTGCTCAGGAAAACAAATATGTCGTCATTGATGAAGTTCAGCGTCTACCAGAACTTTTAAATGTTGTTCACATTACCTGCAATGAAAGAATTGACTGCAAGTTCTTACTCACCGGTAGTAGTGCCAGAAAGCTCAGAAGAGGACAGGCAAACATGCTGGCAGGCAGAGCTTGGATGGCAAATCTTTTCCCCCTTACTTATCTTGAGAATCCTATAGAAATTGAAGAGCGCTTATTAATGGGCGCCTTACCGCAGCTTTACCAGGTAGAGGACAAATGGAGTTATTTAAAATCATACTGCCATCACTACATCGCCAATGAAATAGAAAAAGAAACCAATATTCGTCATTTAAGAAATTTTCAAAAGTTTTTAGATATTGCCGCTACCTACAATGCTGAAACATTAATTTACTCTAACGTTGCTAGTGACGTTGGCTTACCGGCAGCGACCGTTCAAAGTTATTTTCAAATTTTAGACGACACCTTAGTGGCATTTCACCTCTCCCCTTGGTGGAAGTCAAAAAAAAGAAAAGCCGTGAATGCTTTAAAATTTTATTTTTTTGACACCGGTGTTTGTCACTCTTTACTCAACGTTCAAAACATCAGCCCTCAAACAGACAGTTTTGGAAAAGCTTTTGAGTCTTTTCTGATTCAAGAATTAAAAGCCTATCTTTCTTATTCAAGAAGCCACGACGAGCTCTATTATTGGAGAGAAAAAAACGGATATGAAGTTGATGCTTTGATTGGCGATAAAATTGCCATTGAGATAAAAAGCAAGAAGAAAATTAACCCAAAAAAAGACTTTAAAGGACTTCATGCCTTAAGAGAAGAGGGAGTCCACCAAAAGTTTATCCTGGTCAGTAGCGATCCCGACGAGCGAGAAGAAGAGGGCATCCACTGTTTTCATTGGAAGAATTTTTTAACAGAACTCTGGTCAAATAAAATTACTTAAAAGTTTAAGCTTTCTTCTTCAATTGATTTCATTTTCAACATAGTAGCGAACGACATCAAAAATTTTAGATTGAAAATTTTCTTGAGGAGTCCAATTCAGCAACTTCTGAGCTTTATCAATGGAAAGACAAGAGCGCTCTATTTCTCCAGGCCGAAGAGCTGATTCAGCAGGAGAGCTTGGCAAAGTTTCTTCAGAGTAGTGAAGCTTTTTTAACGATTCATAAACACCTTGAAAGACTTCTTTCGTGGTCGTTTCTATGCCAGAAGCAACATTAAAGCCCGAGTCCACCGCTTCACTCTGCATGAAATTAAAAGCAGTCATAAAAGCAGAAACAACATCACCAACATAGACATAATCCCTCGTCTCGTTGCCGCTACCAAAAATTGTTGGCTGTATCTTCGAAGACAATTTTTCTGAAAAAATAGGGACGACACCCGCTTCACCTTTAGTGATTTGTCGTTCTCCAAAAACATTCGCAAGGCGCATGGAGGCCCATGAAAAATAATTTTCATCGCCTGAATGATTGGACCAATGCTTCGATGCCTTTAAGCTCTGGCAAAGTGCATTGATGTAGAGTTCTGTGAAGGCCTTCGTGGCACCGTAAGGAGCCGCTGCTTTGATTTCTGCATTTTCAGGAGTAGGAAATGAGTCAACATTGCCATACATGGCTCCAGCTGTATTTGCATAGAGAAAGTAATTCATTTTTTCTTCTCTGAGAAAATCTGCAATATGCTTCACAGAAAGGACATTCCAAGAAAAATCTCTATCAGGATCATCAACAGAAACAGTGACAGAAGTCTGAGCAGCAATATGAAACAAAGCTTGCGCCCCACAACCCTTTAAACTCTGCCAGTCTTCTTTTTTTGAAACATCAAAGTCTTGAACACGAAGTTCTCTCGACAGCTCTAAGGCAATTTTTTTAGCATTCTCCAGGTTAGAAGCTCTTCCGGAAAACATATTGTCTAAAACTAAGACATCGTGTCCAGCCGTTAATAAGGCATCGACAACGTGACTTCCAATAAAGCCAGCACCACCCGTGACAATTGTTTTCATTTTAAGATCTCTCTTGCTTTAAGAACTTCTTGAAGTTGATCAACGACGTAATGAATATCTTCAAGACTCAAGTAAGGATGCAAGGGTAATGACAAGACTTCAGCCGCCGCCCTTTCAGCTTCAGGAAAAGAATAGTCTTGAGCTTCTGGAATTTTCTCAAGAAAAGCCGGCTGCTTGTAAACAACGCTTGGATAGTGAACCGCCACTCCAACACCTCGAGCCTTTAAATCTTCAACCACAGCGTCTCGTTCCTTTGGAAGACGAATGGTGTATTGTGCATAGGCATGGGTATTGCCATCTAGACATTTTGGAGGAAGAAGCAATGAGGCCAAATTTCTTTCTTCCAGCAATCGACTATATTCAGCCGCGGCCCATTGCCTTTTTTCTAGCTCGCTTGGAAAAATCTTCAACCTTTCTTCCACAACAATAGCCTGCAAGGTATTCATTCGAAAATTAAGGCCTTGAGCCTCGTGTAAATACTTCGTTTTAGAGCCATGCTCCCGAGTCATACGAATTTTTTCAGCTAAAGAGTCATCATCAGTAAAGCAAGCTCCTCCATCGCCGTAACAGCCCAAAGGCTTCACCGGGTAAAAGCTCGTCGCCGAAACACCTGATAAATGACAAGAGTGTTCCCCCGACTGAGTCGCCCCAAAACTTTGAGCGGAATCCTCAATCACTAAAAGCTGGTGCTTTTTAGCGATCTCGTTAATTTTTGAGAAATCAGGACATTGACCAAAAAGACTCACTGGCGCAATAGCCTTTGTTCTCGCTGTAATTTTAGATTCAATTTGAGACTCATCCAACAAATAGCTCTGAGGATCAATATCGACAAAAACAGGCTTCACCCCCAAAACAAGCATCGCACTCACCGTCGCATAAAATGTAAATGGAGTCGTCAGAACCTCATCTCCCTGGGCAATCCCAGCAGCCATCATAATGGCAATAAGCGCATCGGTGCCGCTAGAGACACAAATACAATGCTTCGCGCCCACAAAGCGAGCCAGATTCTTTTCACAGGACAGCAGATCAGCTCCATACATATACATCCCCGAAGCAAAAAAAGCCTCAGTACGCTTTAAAATAGGTTCTTCCACTCGAGCATGAGAAGCTGCCATATCTGCAAGATTTACTTTTCTAGACATCATACAAAATTATCATAAGAAAGCAGCAAGTCTAAACAAAGAAAAAATTTTAATGGAAAGAACCTCATAGAAACGCAGCGCAAAACTTAAGCTAAAAAAAGCCTCTGTAGTAAGTTCTTTCGAGTTAAATCAGGCTTATCTTCTGATTTTATTGGTAATTTTTTAAATAACTCATAATCTAATCGATACGCATCTTGAAACAGTTCTAAATCCAAATCAACAAAGTCTTTCTCAGAACTCAAAGAAGCTGTCTTATTTGTGTTTTTTAACAACATTTCATCTTTCGAACTGAGTGACAATTGCCTTAAAACATATGAAAAATCTTCATTAAAATACTCTTGACGACCTATAAAATGGTAGGAAAGGTACGGTAAGCCAAGAAGATTATATTGCAAGCGCCAATGAGGATTCCTCTCTCTATCTTTTTGATCAGAAATATACCTCAAAAAATTTTGAAAACTCAAACGGCTACCAGGATTATAGAGCCCTTTTTTCTCCATTTGAATAAGATCTTTTCGGTAGGACTCTGGGAGAACATACCGGTATTCACCAACATCGTTTATTCTTTGAGCTCGTACAAACTTACTTTTATACGCAGAGTAAACTCGGTCCAAAGGCTCTCGAACAAAAGCAAACACAAAATAATATTTATATATTTTATCTAAACTAGAATAGCTTTTAATTGAAGAGAGCCCTTTTAACTGTGAAAACTCTCGGTAGTGAATATTCTTAATGTTTTCAAGTGAGGAGAACCCTTCAATTTTTCTTAAAAAATTTTTTATCGTTGTGCATGCGACTTTTGGAGTTTCAACAAAGAAATATCTATGTTTATTTCCAACAGTGATTCCATAATCAAACCAAGATGCAGTAACACTATCATGATCAGCTCCTAATAGCTTAAGAAAATTAATACCCTTCATGACACTTATGAGATCCCTAGCTTAATTTTAATTTTTGAATCAAAAACATGCTGAGCAATTTCCATGACATGATTCATATTATAATATTTAAAATCAGCCAATCGTCCAACAAAAAATATATTTTCAGATTCAAGGTCACGAGTCATTTTTCTATATTCTAAAGCAATTTTCTTGTTGTGAGCATCAAGAAAAGGATAAAAAGGCTCGCCATTATTTTCTGGAAACTCATAAACTAAATTTGTATGTGGTGAAACTTGCCCTGTAACATGTTTAATTTCTACTGTGCGCGTATGTTCAAATTCATTAGGGTAATTAATTTGAACTGAGGATTGCTTAAAGTTTACGTTTTTAAATATTTTTTTCTTAAAAGACAAACTACGGTACTTCAACTTTCCTAAAGAATAGTCAAAGTAACGATCTACCTCACCACTATAAACCAAAAGATCATACTTATTTTCTTTTTTAAAATCAAAAAAATCCTGATTAAGCACTACCTCTATTCGCTCATCATCAATCATATTTCTAAATAAATGAGTATAGCCTTTCTTGGGCATTACCTGAAACTCTTCATTTACATACACATTCGACTTATTAAAACGCAAAGGGATGCGTGCTGTAATTTCTGGAGACAATTCTGCAGCAGACACCCCCCATTGCTTTTGAGTATAACCCTTGAAAAATAATTCATATAGTTGAGTCCCCATAGCAGACAAGCATTGCTCTTCCGCGTTCTTTGGGCTGGCAATATTTTTACGTTCTCTAAGAAGGTATTCTTTAAAATCTTTTTCCGAACATTTTTTTCCGGTAATTTGCTCCATTGTATTCAAATTAACAGGAAAATTATAAAGCTTACCTGCAACAGAGCACTGAACAACATACTGAGCATCAATAAACTCTGAAAATCGTCTCAACCAATTCAACTGTTTGACACTATTTGTTCTGAAATAGTGTGGGCCATACTGATGAACAAACAGATCGAGTTCATCTTTGTAATCATAACAATTTCCAGCAATATGCTTTCTTTTTTCAACAATTGTAACTTTTACGTCTTCAAAAGTATCAACAATATTCCTTGCAATAACGCAAGAACTTGGCCCAGCCCCAACCAACAAAACAGTTTTCACTTGAGCTTTCCACCTGATCGAAACAAAAATTTCAGTTTTTTAATTACTAAATTTGATTGAAGGAAAAGAGGTCGGATTTTTTTTAAAATCATTTTTTTTGAAATCAAAAAATCTATACCTTTTTTAATAAAGAGGACTTCGTTAAGATGCCCCCAAAAGGCATATGACGGAGAATTTCTAACAGGCAAGACATAAGAATCCAAAAGCCTATAAACATGTGTTGGCACATGCTTTTTAAAAGTTCTCAAAACCCTTTTTTGATTGTCATGTTGGTTTGTATTTCTACTCATTCCACCTTCAGTCACTCGATACCAAAAAGCCATTTTTGGCATCACCTCCAAACGAAATCCACTCAAAACCAAATTTGAAAGAAGTTCCCAATCCTCATTGGAAAGATGTCTTTCAATGCTAAACTTACCAATTTTTTCAAAGACACTTTTCTTTATAATAAAATTAGCATCCCCATAAACATTTTCAAGAAGAGATGCTTCAACACAGGAACCTAATGGCTGATAGGATAAAACAATTTCAGAATCATTTTTTGGGTTTTCAACAGACTCTAAAAACCCCTTATAGAAACATGTAACACAGTCAGCCTCAGAACGCTCTATTGCGACAACAAAATCTGCAACCATTTCAGGCGTTGCAACATTATCGGCATCAACAAAAAGCAAATACTTTCCTTGAGAATGTGCTGCGGCAAAGTTTCGAGTCAAACCAATTCCTTCGTTTTCTTTAGAAATAAACTTCCAATTTAAAGATGAATACTTCTCACGCTCTTCAATAAAAACTTTTTTTGAAGAGTCTTGAGAGCTACCGTCATCAACAATAACAACTTCGAAGTTTTGATAAAACTGTCTATTCTCATTTAGTGAGCGTAAAAGAGTTGGTAAAAATTTTCCATAATTATAATGTGCTATGCAAACAGAAACCAATGGAAGATTTTTCTCGCAGTTTTCTTTCGAAATTTTTATTTTTAAAATTTCTTTCCACAAGCTCAAAGAATTCTCATATGAATACAGTGACTCTTTAGAGAAATCTAATTGAAATAATGAATTAATTTTCTGCTGAAGGCTAAAAACATGAGTTGAAAAAAGAAATTCTTCTTTGAGCATTTCTGGAATCCCTCCAGAATTTGAAGCAATAATAGGAATCCCATTTTGAACACACTCTAAAACGGTAAAAGGGTAATTATCAAGTAAAGAAGGCACACAAACAAGGAGTTGATTTTTTCGTATAAAATTCAACGCTGACTTAAAATCAAGATGACTAATGATTTCAAAGTCTAATCCTTTTAAATGTTTTGAAAAAAATGATCGAATATAGGAATCCGCAGACTCTCCATTTGAAACAACCCCAAGTTTTCCAATGAAAAATATTTTTTTTATTTTACTCTGATGAAGCGCTTCACCTTTAAATGAGTTTAAAAAAAGTTCAAGACCTTTTCTTGTTTCCAAACGACCAAAAAAAGCTATTGCATTTTTTTGAGGAGAATAACAATCACGACCTTCAAGAGGAGGACATAAATTAGGTATTACTTTTCGGTTTTCAGCGAGTACCCAGCTTTTAGACTGAGCCCACTCAAACATATGCTGACTAGGGCTTAATAAAAGGTCTGCCTTTTCACAACAATACCGCTCACCCCAGTTTTGCTTCAAACTCTCGAGCGGTCGATCAGAAAAAGACTTCATTCCCTCCAATATCCATTCTTGAGAAGAGTGCATCGTCACAGACAAAGTCGTTTTTGAAAAACTAAGCCCAGTTTCTTTAGCTTGAATTGATCTTAATCCATTAGCTTGCCAGTCTTGAAAAAAAACATGCACATAGTTCTTATTTTTTAAAAAGTCATAAACTCGCATTGAGTTTTGAGTAAAAAAAGTATCAAATTTCACCTCATAACTTTCAGCATTCAACTCCGAAATAGATTCAAAACAAATGTTTTTTTGTGCATAAAACCTACGAACTTCAGAGAAAGTAGCCTCTTGAAAAGGACCTGTAAAAAGGATATCGACAGAATGCCCTTCGTTTATTAAAAAATTTGCTAAATGAAAACAGTGAGTCCCAATGCCACCATTCTTTATTGGTCCGACACAATCTGGAGTCACAATGCAATAGTTCATAATAAAATTTTTAACTTATAAAAAATTACTGAGTTCTTTATCGTTTTTATTGGATTTTTTTTTTGAGAAAGTCTGAACAGAAGCTGGGCGACCAACACTAAAATATGAAAAGCCTGCTTCACAAAAAGATTTTTCATCTAAAACATTTCTCATATCAAAAACAACTGCCTTTGTTTTCATCTTTTCACTAAGAAGCTTGACGTCTGGAACCTTAAATTCATTCCAATCTGTCATAACAACTAATGCCTCTGAGTGCTCTGCACACTCATACTTAGTCTTCCAGAAACTTAACTTCTCAGGAGTCACGCCATTAAAGCGGCTATCAATAGCTAACTTAAATTTTTCCGATGCCTCAGGGTCGTAAACTCGCACAGTTGCTCCATGTTTCAGTAGAATCTCGACGACTGAAAGTGCCGGACTCTCGCGAACATCATCCGTACCAGATTTAAAAGCTAACCCCCAAACAGAAAGACACTTCCCCTCAATGTTATGATCAAAAAAAGACAATATTTTTTTGGAAATGTACTCTTTATGCCGATTGTTTGAGTTGTGAGTTGCTTCAGCTACTTCCAGTAAAACACCTGAACGCTGCCCAGCTCTAATGAGCGCTTGAACATCTTTGGGAAAACAACTTCCGCCATATCCAGGCCCCGCATATAAAAACTCTTTACCTATCCTCTTGTCACTCCCGACCCCTAAACGAACTGCATCGATATTAGCGCCAAGAGCATCGCACAGCTGAGCCATCTCATTCATAAATGTAATTTTTGTAGCTAGCATCGTATTTGAAGCATATTTTGTTACTTCAGCTGAAGCATTCGACATCTTATAAACTGTATACCCTTGCTTAATCAATGGGCGATAAAGTTCCTCAACTTGCTCCAAGGCCCAATCAGAAACACCTCCAAGGACTATTCTGTCTGGCTTCATAAAATCATCAACAGCCGTTCCTTCTTTTAAAAATTCAGGATTATTGATGATATGAAAATTTTTAGCAGTTTCTTCTTTGATTAAATGTCTTACAATCTTACTAGTCCCAACCGGAACCGTTGACTTAATAATAACAATAGCGTTTTCCCTTAAAACTCTTCCGACAGATCGAGCAGCTTCTTTTATATATGAAAGGTCCGCATCTCCATTTTCAGACTGAGGAGTGCCAACCGCTAGAAAGATAATATCTGCATTCGAGATAGAGCTATAGTCAGTTGAGAAAGAAATAGTTTTCAATTCAAGGTTTTTTTTAAGTAACGAGTCTAGCCCAACTTCATAAATAATAGGCTCCCCTGCACTTAAGAGCTCTACTTTTTTTTTATCAATATCAATACAGGTCACATGGTGACCAAGCTCTGCAAAGCAAACCCCAGAGACCAACCCCACATACCCAGTTCCAACTATTGTTACCTTCATACTCTTAGAAATTCCTTGAAAAATTAATAGCTTAATTTATCTCATCCCACCATACGCCAGTAAAGAAAAAAAGCTTTATTAGCAAAAACCAACTCTTTTTGCTAAATTTGAATGAGCCGTGGAAAAACTAATAAAGAGAAAGTTCAGAGATCTTAGTGGAAAAAAGTTCCTTATAGCTGGAGCAGCTGGATTTATTCCATCACACATCTCTGAATTCTACCTCTCGCTAGGTGCTGAAGTCTGGGGTGTTGACAACTTTATAACTGGATCCAAAAGTAATATTAAAAGAATACAAGACCTTGAAAATTCTAATAATGTCCATTTTGAAGAAATGGACATTTCTGGGCAAATGCTTGAAAATAGTGCCATATTTGATGTAAAATTTGACTACATACTCTCATTAGCTAGCCCAGCATCACCGATTGACTTTAAAATAATTCCCCTTGAAATTATGGATGTAAATTCAAATGGAACGAAGAATCTTCTGAACCTTGCTAAAAAATGTTCAGCTCGATTCCTAGAAGCCTCAACTAGCGAATGCTACGGAGACCCACTTGTGCACCCTCAAACTGAGGAATACTTTGGTAATGTCAACTCCATTGGACCTCGTTCTTGTTACGATGAATCCAAAAGATTTGCTGAAGCACTCACAATGTCCTTTCATCGTAAATATAAAATAGACACGAGAATTGTGAGAATATTCAACACATATGGGCCTGGAATGCGTCCTAATGATGGAAGGGTTATCCCTAATTTTGTCAACCAAGCCCTAGAAGGCACAGACATTACTGTTTACGGAGACGGAAGCCAAACTCGCTCATTTTGTTACATTACTGACCTTATTGATGCCATGGATGACGTTTTGTTCTCGGATATAAACACCCCAGTTAACATTGGGAACCCGGCAGAGATTTCAATACTTGAATGTGCCCAAATAATTAAAAAGAAGCTCTCCTCTTCATCAAAAATTATATTTAAGGAACTACCAAAAGATGACCCGCGGCGTCGAAGGCCTGACATTTCAAAACTTAGCGAAATTGCGGGGTTTCAGCCACGCATTAAATTTGAAGACGGGCTCTTTGAAACAGCTCAATACTTTAAAGATATCAAAGAAAAAAAAGGCTGCCTCAAGGATATTCCGGCATAAAAAAAGAATACTTTTTCATATATTGAAGACAGTGTTTATTAAAAAAATCTTTCTGTTCTTTTGACCAAGACTTCCAGGCCAGTTCAGCTCTACTTTTAAACTCTAAATGAAGATTTTTCTTTTTGTTAGACTCAGAGAAAGAAGAATTAAAAAAATTACTAGACACAAATTGAGATGGCTCATCAGAAGGCTCAATTTTTAATTTTGAAAAAATAGACCTAAAGACACGCTCTGGCTCCATTACCATTTCGTGATGTTTCACAACAGCAACATTTTTTTCTTTTTCTAAATACTCCCAATGCTTAACAGAGTTTCTCCATCGCAAACAACATTTTTCAAAACCTAAGTGGGAAAAACCTTTAAAATTCAACATCGAATTAATAGTTTCAACGCCAGACCTCATTATATAAATAACTTTTGATTCTGGATAAATTTCCATAAATTTATCGAAAAGCTCTCGATCTCTAAAGGTTGTTTTAGCCATCCAGTAAAGGTGGTGGGACTCCACTTGCAATTTATCTTTAGACGGCACAGAAAGGTTAAAAAGAAGATTTCGAAACAGGTTTCTTTTCTCTTCATTTTTCACTCTATAATTGATAATATTATAATCTCTCTGCTTGGATGTTTCTTCAAAGTCATAGATAAAATTAACAAAGTGGTTTAGAAAAGGGTGCTCCCCTGGATTTTCTACCCCCAGAACCTCAAAATGCCTCGACATGGCTCGAGTTAAAACAGATGTTCCCGACCGTCCAATTCCACAAATAAGTAGCGGCCGAATTCTTATAAACTTTTTCTCAATTGGTTTAAATGCAGAAATTGCCTCTATAGATTGCTTCTTTTCAGCTTGAGTATTCTTTAAAGAAACAACTTCCTCTGAAGCTTTGCCTTCACTATTGCGTTTGTTTTTATTCCAATCATAATAATGAAGCGGCGTTGGAGTCACCATCGACCCAGAAACATTTGTTTGAGACAGTAAAGAGCTTTGTTTTCTTCGGATGAACTGTATAGAATTCGGAACAGCTAAATGCTCGAAACCACTGCAATAAGTTCTACAATTCCAATTCCAATCTTCATACCCAAAACCATCAGATAGCCTGTTTTTTAAATACGGAAAACGTAGAAAAACCTCTCTGGAAGCAAAGCTTAACGCTGTCCAGTAATTAGTGAACCTTAAATACTCAGGACGAAAATGCTGATTTGTACTGTCAGTGTGAATAAATAATTCATGAGAATTTTCAAAAAAATAATTTATTTTAGGATGAAGAATATTACCATCGCCAACCTTCTGAATAAACTCATAAGCTTGAGCAATCCACTTAAACCCAAAAAGATCGTCTCCATCTAAAAAAGATATATAACGTCCACTTGCTGCCTCAACACCCAAATTTCGGCTTTCTCCCAAGTCACCACACTGAGAAGGGATGCACTTAAAATCAAACTCTTTTTCCTCTAAGAGTGCGTCTAAATAACCTTGAGTTTCTGAATCAACTTTATCTGCAACCAACAGGCACTCCGCCCTTGCCTTCAAATTGTTATTAAAATATTTAATAGCATGAAAAACCGACTTCAGGGTTGGCACTAACAAAGAGGCTTCTTTGTGAACGTTCACAACAACAGTTACATCACTCATTAATTTTCACCTTGAAACACACTGCGTACTTTTTGATTATAAAGCTCATAAGAATGCTGTTTCTTCATATTAAGACACGCTTGCGTCGATAAAGCCTTAGCTAGGGATTTACTTGCCAACACATCATTTAATGCCGAAACATATGACTCAACATTATTAATATCTTGAATTAAAAAGCCACTGTCTTTATTGATCAAGGTTGAAATGTCTCCAACTCCTGACGCAACAACAGGGATTTTTTGAGAAATAAAGTCCAAAAGTACTGTAGGTAAACCATCCCACTCAGAAGTGTACAAAAAAGCACCGTATTCTTTTACATCTACTTCTGATGGGCTTTTGTAAACTCCTTTAAAGTAAACATTCGAAGGAATCTTTTCTTTTTCATAAAAGCTTCCTTTAATTGTTAAAGCACCCCAAACATCAAAACAACGATCTGGCATTTTTTTAGCAATTGCAATGAGCAGATCAAATCTTTTTTGTAAGCAAATTCGTCCAGACCATAAAATCTTTTCACCTGTTGCAGTTTTCATTTCTTCTAGCTGAGTACTCTCTTCTATTGGGGTATAAAGTGGAAAAAATTTTTGAGCATCATTATTTGAATAAAAATAAGTTTGAACGAGCTCACTTGAAAAAGATTTATTATCTACAAAGACACGAGTCAAATAAGGAAGAACTTCACTCAAACAGTTAGCAGCATAACCCCCTAAAACCTTTGCTCCTTTTTTGTTTTCTCGATAATCCCAACAAAATAGGTAAACATACAATGAAGTAAATTGACTTAAAAGTTTAGCTTTTTTACCATAGAGGTTCCACAAAGCTAAACTATTGACATTAATAACATGCTTCACTCTTAACCCAACAATTAAATTTAACAGAACTTCTTCTTTTTCTGTATTTGAAAAGTCACCTCCCTCACTTACTTTCGACAAAGGAAGAATGTCCACACCCGGGACCCAGTCAACTCGATCCAGACAAGCTCCATCAGTGACACACAATAGAACTCTTTTACTTGAAAGAATTTTTTTTAAGGTTGTGGCCAAGATACAGGCAATTCTTTCAGCCCCACCTGTTCTCAACTCTGGAATAAAGACAATCGCCTCATAGTGATTATGCTTTAGAGTTTTTACAAGACTACTTTGGCAAATTTTTCCATCAGAGTATGGGTACATTCTCAAATACTTCGTATTGTTCACTTTTAGCAACGCCGGCTCTATTTTTACTGCCAAAGAAATTTGTTCTCGAAGAGAATCAGACGCCAATTCTTCATCTAAGGAGTCACAACCCCAAGCCTTCAGCCACCCAGACAAATTCACACTGTCATCAAGTTTTAATGAAAAATCAGATTGCAAAGTAAAATTAGTAAAAAGCCTTTTTTCTCGAAAACCATAAAGAACGTAGTGATCAAACAAAGAAAATAGCCTTAAAGGCTGTAATCCAGGATTACTATCTAAATACATTTTCTCAGAAAAAAACAGATTAGGGATATTTTTTTTATATCGATATTTTTTCAGCCAACTTAATACAGCTGGAACCTGAGATTTTTTTTCGTTTGGCACTTGATCAAAAAAAACTTTTTCATCAAAAAGAAAAGAAAAAGAAACGTTATTGCTAAGTCCATCCGTCAAAAAACTCATCACAAGGCTTGCTTCATCTAAAGAGTTCTCAACCGCCGAAGCTTTAAACTGCTCCAAAGAAAATAGATGTGACAAATAAAAAACGTCAAAGTCGTTGAGCCTTACGTTGAATTTTTCAAAGACAACTCTTTTCAATTCTAAAAGAAATTCTGAAAAGAACTCAGAATCCTGGTCGATGGTAAATTCAGGAGTAAAAAAAGACTGCAAAACCCCTTGAGGAGTTCTGTTTGTAAAATAAAATTTCTTTTGAAAATAGCCTTTATAAACAATGTTGGAAAAAAAGTAAAAAACAGCGTTTTGAAACAAACACGGAAAGCGTCTTTCTAGACGCTCAATAAGGTGATAAATCTTTAGATACACAACGGCCTAGAAAGTATACCTATTTGCCTTTTTAATCGAGCATAAACTCATCACTCCAAGCTAAAAGGAGTAGCCAAACAGATCAATATCTTTAGCGTAGAGCTCTCCGACTAACCTCTTTGTTTTTGAGGAGTAATAACGTCTATAGTTATATTGGTAACTTTGATTGCTCAAAGGCAATTTTTGTACCGGTGCAGCAAGACAAGAAGAAACTTTTTTATAATCCTCAGAAAGAGACTCCACCTTTCCAACAAAATCAACACCGATACTGCCGTCCGCAACACAAATAAAACGATATTAAGGAATCACGTGACAATTAGCAGCAGTTATCTCCGAGGAAATTAAATTCTTTTTTTCTGAAAGTTCTGCAACAAATTGCTCAAATATAGATTTTTTAGAACCAAAATAATTCTTAAAAAAAGGTACTATTTTATACAGTCGTCTGTATTTTTTTTTATATTTTCCAGTCCCCATAAATGCTTAGTGACTTTTCAATGCTTGATCCAGCACATTTTGGAATATGAACAAAAAGTGCATTGTGTTTCTTAGAAATTGGCATGAGAACAGACAGAAGAAGCAACCTTCTCGACAAAATTATATATTAGATATTAGAATAAAACATTATTATTTCAATAAAAAATTTCTTTGCTATTTTTTTTATGAAACCACTCTATTTTCACGTACTAATTATTACAGCAATACTCTTAACCTTTGTTTTAACTATTGGCATCAGAGTAGATCTATCTGGAGATGAGTTTTTTTATTTTTCTAGGGCCAAACTAATCCTTAGATTTCTCTCATCCAACATAAACTCCTCGAATCCAATGAGTTTTGAACTCTTTCAAACGCAGCTTGTTGGAAGAGGCTGGTTTATGCCTGGAATGTCCTGCGTCATCTTCCCAATAACCTTTATTGCAAAAAAACTTCACTTAAATACAAACGAAACAATTACTATCTCAAGATATATTATAGGTTTTTTAAATTTTTTTTTAAACATTTGGATAGTCTCTCTCTCAATAAAAAGCTTCAGTAAAAAATCCCAAATAGCTTGCCTTTACTTTCTGACCCTGACTCCCATTTTGTTAATTCAATCCTTTACGTTCTGGGGTGAACTTTTAGCAACAAAGATTATAATTATCCTCATTCTCTCAATGCAAACAGGAAAAACTAATCTTAAAATCTCAAAGCTACTCACTATGGGAATAACTACCTGTTTTATTGTTTACCTCAAACCATCCTTTATCCTAATACTTCCTGTTTTTACATTTTTTTTATTTTTTAAAGTATATTCTCAAGAAAACTGGATACAAGCTACCATTAAGTCTACCTTGTTTCTCGTTTCCTTTACCGCCCTCCTCTCGCCTTGGTCGGCAAGTATTTCTAAAGTTTTAGGAGCAAAGACACTGACCACCTCAAGTATAAAACTCAACACCATAGTTGCCTTCAACCAAAAGATCCTCTCTGAAACAAAAAAAGAATCCAATAAAAACATATGGGGAGCCCTTCACCAAAGAATAACCAAGGAAGCCAGAGAAGAGCAGTCCAGCTATGGAAAAAAACTTAACGATCACTTTCACCAAACGTTAAAAAGCTTCGACACTAACTATTATCAAAAACAAACTAAATATTATTTTAAAAAAATGTTCTTTCAGCCAAGCCAATTTTTAGATAAACATTTTAATGGTCAGTTAACAAACAGAATTAACACCAGCACAATTAAACAACTATCTCGACTTTTTAAAATGACAAATACTTTTATTTTTATATTTCTCTCAACATATTTTCTTTATTCTATATTTGCAGTTCCAATAAGGAGCTATGCTTTCCCAGAAGTTTCATCATTACTCCTTCTTCACGTTCTTACTGTTTACATCCAGCCCTTTCTTTCAATTGCCCACGGGAGGTATTATAGCGCAGCAATCATTTCAGTTGGATATTTACTTTTTCTTCCTCACAACGAAAGTTCCTATGTAAAAATGCCTATAAAAATTATTTTTTATGCGTTAAGAACATTTATCACTATTACTCTCATTTTAGTTACATTATAAATTAATGCAAACAAACAAAAACAGTCTTTTCTTTGAAATAATAGAGACTATACTGAGAAGAACTACCGACAGTAGAAGCACACAACTCTGTTCCCAATCCATAAATTTCTTTTGGTGCTTGACGTAAAACATCACCATGAACTCGCTTTAAAGCAGCGACGCCTGACCACGGGGAGAACATAAGACTTCGCATAGAACCAATAACATTCTTATGATATCTATTCATTGCTCTTTTAGAGCTAAATGCAAACGCGATGTCTTTATTTCCTAACAATTCGCCTTCATTAATTTTATTAGAAATTGAATTTAAAATTTCATAATCTCTTTCCCTTAGTGAAGTTAATCCTTTCTCTAATTTCAACTGCCCGAAACAAAAATAAGCAGCAACCAAGGAAACCAAAGCAAAATTAAAATAACTAATGTTTTTATTTTTAAGACTAAAGACTTTTACTAAAAGAATATAAAACAAAGGAAGAGCCCAATAAGCCCGCAGAGGAAATGACCCAAATGAATATGGCCAAGAAAGCATTTGCAATAAAACAAAAATAAAAGCAAAAGCGAGTCCAAACAAGCTAAACAAAGATTGAAAATTTCTATGAGATTTATAAAATAAAAAACTTAACATAAAAACAATATGTACAAACATGAGTCGAAACAACCAGCTTGGAAACAGATCTTTTCCCCGACGAACGTGACCGAAGCCTGCCTGAAAATACGAAGGTATATTGTTGATTATTTCAGAAAGTTCTAATTTTTGAAAGATCACTTTTTTAGCTACAATATTGGAGGCTACGAGATCAGCAGCAACTAAATACAAAACAAACCCTAAAACAAGCCCTGAAAACACAATAAAAATATATTGTAAGAATTCTTTTAATATTGGTTTCTTCAATGAAAACAAATAAATCTTAAAAGAGACAAGTACAAACAACCCATACAAAGCCGACTGATAAGTTCCAGCAATCAGCAGAAAAGATACCGCCGCCACAAAAAAATTCCAAGATTTATTTTCATTATTCTCTCTAAAAAAGCACCAAAAAAATGCCAAAAAGCACCAAAACAAAAACATGCTCAACTGAATTATTTGAAAATGCTCCATTATTGGTAAATACGGGCTCATAATAAAAACAAGAATTAATGCAATATTTAAAAACCAAGACTGAGACTCTTTATCTTTAAATGAAAAAAACAAAGTAAAAGAAAAAACAACTAACGAAAAAACTGCAAAATAAAATAAATTTGAATGGATAAATGCAGTCTGAGGAAAAATGCTTTTAAAAGCCGCAATCGAAAAAAGCATGACAAAGCGTGACCAACTACCAAACAATAAGAATAGCCCTTTTTTATCATTTGAACCGCGAAGTAAGTGCATACTATCATCAATGGAAAGCAGTGACCCGAAATCCCCCCGAAGAAATAGAGTAAAAACGAACATTAATAAGATCATGAAACAGATGTGCGTTTTTTTCATAAAATAGTTTTTGCCGAAAACAACACCCTTGCCTTAAGGCAAAAAAGAAGGTGTTTAGCCTTGCCAAACAAAGAATAATTGCTTTTGTAGAAATTAGCACATGAAAAGTTACAATAATTACAAAAAACCTGTTATACAGAAGAAGGAATGACCCTCCTTAAAAATAAAAAAATACTGATTACAGGTCACACTGGATTTAGCGGAACGTGGCTTTCCTCGTGGCTAAAGGACAAAGGCGCCCACCTTTACGGTTACTCCACTGAACACGAGGCCTTTCAACTATTTTCAAAAGAACACGCTCAAACACTTTTTGTAGAAAGCAAAATTGGAAACATTTGCGACTTTGAAAACTTACGAAAATTCTATTCAACAGTGATGCCAGACATTGTTTTTCATCTCGCTGCTCAACCAATCGTCTCTCACTCTTATGAAAATCCTCTAGAATCATATCAAAGTAACCTTATGGGAAGCGTTCACCTCCTTGAATGTATTCGACTTTATAAGTGCTCTTCTCTCGTTTACATTACTACAGATAAAGTTTATCAAAACAAAGAAAAAGGACTTCCCTTTAAAGAGACAGATAGACTCGGAGGCAAAGGTCCATACAGTAGTTCCAAAGTATGCGCCGAAGAAGCTCTTCAAGCTTACTATTACTCGTATTTTGAAAAAGAAAACATCAGCACCGCTGTTCTTAGAGCTGGCAACATTATTGGACCAGGAGATTGGGCAGAAAAGAGGCTCATTCCTGATTTCTTTAGAGCCTACCATGAAAAAAGCCCCATTGAACTTCGATGCCCAACCGCCATAAGGCCATGGCAACATGTTTTAGATGCCTGTTACGCCTACATACAAGCTGCCGAGTTTCTTGAGGACAAAGCAACTAAACGCCCTGAGTTAAAATTTTGGAACATGGGGCCGCACCCAGATAACATTCAAAACGTCAAAGATACTATTCAAACTATAAACGACCAACTTTCTGAAAAAGTGACCATAAAAATTGGAAATTCCACCTTTCCAGAAGCGCAGCACCTTAGCCTTGATTCGCAGCAAATTGAAAAAGAACTTTCAGTGAGTAGCCCTTGGAACTTTAAAAAACTTATAGATATGGTGACCCAAGGTTATATTCAGTTGATTAAAAAATCACCTCTAGAAAAAGTCATCGCCTCACAAATAAAAACATACGAAAACGACTTATTTAATGTTAAAAAGTAAAATATGAACAGTGAAAAAGCAATTATTCTAGCTGGTGGACTTGGCTCAAGACTCTCTGAAGAAACCCACATGAAACCTAAACCCATGGTTGAAATTGGCGGTAAGCCCATCCTGTGGCACATTATGAAAAATTATTATTCTCAAGGAGTGAGAGAATTCATCATATGTCTTGGCTACAAGGGCTACGTCATTAAAGAATACTTTTCGAACTATTTTCTTCACAACTCAGACGTCACAATCGACTTTGAAGACAATTCACAAACAATTCACAAGCAAAACTCTGAAAAGTGGAAGGTTACCCTTGTTGACACTGGCGAACATGCTATGACTGGTGCTCGACTTAAAAAAGTCCTTCCTTTTGTTAAAAACGACCCTTTCTTTCATTTTACTTATGGAGACGGCCTTGCCAGCATTTCCATTGAAAAATTAAGACAATTCCACCTTTCAACAGGAAAGCTAGCCACCCTCACCTCAGTAGCTGCCCCAGGCCGCTTTGGCTCGCTAGATATTGACCCAAAAAATTCCATTGTAAAAAACTTTAAAGAAAAGCCAAAAGACGAAAGCCCTGCAATTAACGGCGGTTTTTTCGTGTTATCTCCTCAAGTAATTGACTTTATTGATGACGGAGACGACTGCATCTGGGAGAGAACCCCGTTAGAAAAATTAACTAAAGCTGAGCAACTTGGCGCTTATAGACACAATGGCTTCTGGAAACCTATGGACACGCTTCGAGACAAAAAAGAGCTTGAAAAGTTATGGCAGAATGGTGATGCACCGTGGAAATCATGGTGACCACAAAAAACATTTATGAAGTTTAGAAATTTGTAATCACTAGTTTTATTTATTTATCAACTTTTTCTAAAAACTCATTCACTCTCTAAGCTAAACACTCCTCATAAAGGTGAAACTGATTACACTTTTTAACCTTGTCAGAGTAAGCTCAAGGATTTAACATTTGCCACAATGTCGATGAATCAAAACGATTATTTAAGAGTTCCATACGGCTGCACCGTCCACGGCGAAGAAGAAATAAATGCTGTTGTCGAATGCCTAAAAACATCAACCCAAATGGGAAAGCACGTCTCGAAAATGGAAGAACGAGTTGCTCAACTTTTCGGAAAAAAATATGGAATTATGGTGAATTCTGGATCTTCTGCTCTCATGCTTGCAGTTGAACTGATGAACTTGGAAGAAGGCTCTGAAGTCATCACTCCTGTCCTTACATTTTCAACGACTGTCTCTTACCTCATCCGAAACAAGCTTATTCCCGTCTATGTCGATGTGAGCGAAGGAACTTATCTGATTGATCCAGAACAAATAGAATCAGCTATTACACCAAAAACAAAAGCCATTGTCGCGCCACACCTTATTGGAAATATCGTGAACTTTAAAGCTATTCACGAACTTGCAAAAAAGCACGGCCTTCTTGTACTAGAAGATTCTGCCGACACTTTAGGAGCAAAATTAGAAAACGAAAGCCAAGGCCCTTACGCTGACTTTAGCATTACTAGCTTTTACGGATCTCACGTAATTAACTGTGCTGGAAATGGCGGAATGCTTTGCGTTAACAACGAAAAATTTAAAGATAGAGCAAAGCTTTTAAGAAGTTGGGGCAGAAGCTCCTCTCTTTTTGTAGAATCTGAAGCCATTGAAAATAGATTTAATGTGAACTTAGAAGGTATTGACTATGATGCTAAGTTTGTTTTTGAAGCCTTAGGCCACAATATAGAACCAAATGAAATGGGAGCAGCGTTTGGACTTGTTCAGCTCGATAAACTTGAACAGAACATTCAATTAAGAATTGAAAATTTTAACACTCAATATTCATTTTTTAAGAAATTTGAAGAATGGTTCATCCTCCCAAAACAAACGGCTGAGACTCATACAGGTTGGCTCGCCTTTCCTCTGACTATTAAAGAAAGTGCTCCATTTTCTAGAAAAGAACTGCAAATCTTTCTAGAAAAAAGAAACATTCAAACGCGAGTAGTTTTTACCGGTAACATTACAAAGCAACCAGGCTTTAAAAACCAACCAATGAGAAAACTAGAAGCTGGATACAAGAACGCTGACAATGTCATGAAGGGTGGAATGCTTCTTGCCTGTCATCACGGACTCAATGCTGAACAACTTGCTCATATACACAACTCCTTTGAAGAATTTTCAAAAAAATTCATTAATTAAAAAATGAAGATTTTCCTCACTGGTGCCACAGGTCATCTGGGAAATGAGCTCTTAAAACACTTTGAACAATCGCATGAAGTTTACTTTTTAAGTAGACGTCCTGAAAAAACAAGTAAAAAAAATCTTCAACAAAACACCGAACACATATTTCACTACAAAGGAAAACTTCAAGGACTGAAGCAGTTTTTAAAGTCAAAAGAAATTGATTACATTGTTCATTGTGCAGCAGACACGAGAACATCTTTTCAGGAGCATGAATTTGAAGAATATCTGCAAAGTAATTTCATTCTACCGATGCAATTATTAGAAGCATCAAAAGACTGCCCTCAAATTCAAAAAATTATTCTTGCCGGGAGTTATTGGCAACAGCAAACAACAATTTCAGGCAAAAAGCCCCTTTACACAACCCTTAAAGAAAGTATTTCAAAAATTGCTAAAACGTATGCAAACAAAGACCTTAAAATAATAGAACTCTTATTGGGAGATATTTACGGCCCAAACGATACAAGAAACAAACTTATTTCTTTTCTAATACAAACTAAAATTAACAATTTAAAGATTGAACTTTCTCCAGGAGAGCAGAGGATCCTCCCCGTTTACATCTCTGATGTTATTGGTGCCTTTCAAGAAAGCTTAGATTTAGATCAAGAAAAGTGTTTTGAACAATTTTCTATTCATGAAAAATCACACACTATCAAAGAAATAGTTTCAGCAATAAACTCAGTACACACAAAATCACCTTCTTTAAAGTGCTCATGGGGAGAAAAGGATTACTCTGAATATCAAGTAATGAACCCTAAAGCACTAGGAAGAAAACCTGCCAACTGGAATCCAAAAGTCACACTAAAAGAAGGCATTCAAGAATTAATTAAAAGATCCAATTTATGAAAAAGATTAGCCTGATCACCCCAGTCTTAAACGAAGAAGAGACTTTAGATACTTTTTTCAAAGAAGTCTATGCGTTCACAAATAAACATTCCAATATCTATGAATTTGAATTTATTTTTACCGACAATTGCAGCACAGACAAAACCTTCAAAAAACTTCTAAATTACTATAAGAAAGACCCTCGAATTAAAATATTCCGACTTTCTAAAAACTTTGGATACCAAAGATCAATATGGACTGGATACAGTCAAGCAACAGGTGACGCCTGCATTCAACTTGATGCTGACCTTCAGGATCCGCTTTCAATAGTTTCCATCTTTCTTAAAGAGTGGGAAGATGGAAAAAAAATAGTTTATGGAATTCGTAAAAATAGAAAAGAAGCCTTTCTTATTAAAAATGTTAGAAAGTGTTTTTATAGAGTTCTCAATAAGCTTTCAAAAGACACTCTGCCTGCAGATGCAGGTGACTTCATGCTTATAGACAAGTCAATTGTGCAACTTCTGAGAGAAGAATACGATCCAAGAATATACATTCGAGGAAGAGTCCACAGCTACGGTTTCAAAAAAAAGGGAGTTCCCTATTCCAGGAATGAACGCTTACACGGAGAAAGTAAGTTTAATTTAGGAAGAAATTTTTCACTTGCATTAGACGCCATTGTCAACCATTCTTTCGTACCCCTTAGAATAGCTATACTCATTGGTTTTTTGTTTTTTATATTTTCAATACTTTTTTCCAGCTGCTATCTAGTTGCAAAAATATTTTTTAAAACATCATGGCCTGCTGGATTCGCAACAACAACAATATTACTCCTTGTAGGCATTGGGCTTAACGGACTTTTTGTGGGAGCCATTGGAGAATATATTCTCAGGATTCACTCAATTTTGAAAAAACCAAAAATGAGTATTATTGAAGAGAAAACTACATAAAATTTAACTTCTGGTATGACATGAAAAATTTTTTAGTTACTTTTGAATTAAAACCCCATACAGGCGGAGGTGTTGCCACATATTCAAGTGAATTCGTAGAGGCTTATGCAAAAACAATTCAAAAACTAAGTACATTTCACATCTCACCGCAATATACGGAAAAAAAAATCTCCTCCATCTTTAATCAAAAACTCATTCAACTACCTCCTTACGAAAAGAGTGCATCTAAAAACATTGGTCATTTTTTAGATCAATCAATATATCTTGCTAAAGAAATTTTACTGGAAATTAAAAAAAATGGCCCACCGTTGTTTATTGAGTTTCCAGATGCATTCGCTCTTTCTTACTCACTTATTAAACTAAAAAAAGAAGGGGTTAAAGAGCTTCAAAACATCAATATATCCATATGCACACATACACCAATTTTTCTATTCAATAAATGGAACCACAAAAAGCTCAATAAATTTCCAGATAGTTATTTAGAAGAAATTGAAAAATATTGCTTAGAAAACTGTGACTCTATCACTCACCCAAGCCAAGCACTTCTCAAGAAACTTCAAAAAGAAGAATTCTTGGAATTAAAAAACACTCAACACATTCTCTACCCCTTAAAGAAATCCACACCAGAAATTAAAAAACATGATTTTTATAACAAAAACTCCACCTTTCTTTATGTCGCATCAAGGCTTGAATACTGGAAAGGAATCGAAGAACTTGTAAAAAGCTATATAGAATTAGACTCGCCTTATTTATTGAAGATATACGGTAGTGATACTTTTTTTGAAAAAGAAAAAAGTTCTTTTATAAAATACATAAAAAAAAATTATCCAATCAACCCTTCTCGCATTATTTTTCCGGGACTAAAAAATCAAGAATTCATTAAAGAGCAGTCTCATGATGCTATCTGCAAAATACACCCTTCTTTGTTTGATAACTTTCCCTACAGTGTCCTTGAAAGCATGGAAAGAGGCGAGATAGTCCTCTCTTCAAAATTTGGAGGAATATCAGAAATTATTATCAATGAGAAAAATGGCCTTCTTTACTCTCCATTAGAAAAAAATGCACTTAAGAAAGCATTGATTTCGATTCAAAACCTTTCTCAAGAAGAAAGATTCAATCTGGCAAAAAACGCCCAAAGAACAATTCATACATTATTAAATCCCGAAAAAATAATAAGTGAAAAAATAAAATTTTTAACTCTTTACCAAAAAAAACAACCTCCTACCAATCAACTAACTCACCAGTCAGCAACATTAAGCAATCAAGAAAACCTTCAATCAGACATTATAACTTTTTGTCATTCAGACTCTGTTCAAGTTAGCTCAATTTATCTAGAAAAGGTAAAACATCTTTTTAATAACTTTTCTGAGCTTTGCATTGTTTCTTCGTGGTATATAGATAAAAACAAGAAAAAAACACCTTTTTTTCACGAAACAAAGACAATGGAAAATTCATCCTCTGATCCATTGACACACCTTAGCTGCAAAAGAAGCGATTTTATAAAAATCGCTTCTTTACTTCCAGAAAAACCAAGTATCATTAACCTCTACAAACTTCTTTCAAAAGAATACAGAAAAGACTCTCACATGATTGAAGAGTTCATTGTAAACACTCAACAACTACCACCACCTTTTTCGTCAACATTTAAAGACAACTCTCTTATAAAAATGCAACATCCAAGCTCAGGGCCAAAAGGATTTTTAAATTTTTTCAAAAGAATCCCTTACCTTTATCATCGATTTATATCCCACAGGAAAAGAGAGAGCTTAAGTATAAAAAACGTCTTTAAGTACATTAAAAAAAATTTATAAATAAAAAATAATCTTATCTTTTAATTTTTTCCAAGCAAAATACGCAAAAACAGCTACAAACAAAGAAATAAACCATGGAGCCATCGTTTCAGAAAATGACGGAAGACTTCTCTCATAAAGCAATTTTCTAATAGGATAAATAAGCACATAAAAAGGATTATAAATAATGAATTTTTGAAAACGTTCCGGCAGCATAGTTACAGTGTAAATTATTGGAAGGGCCCAATAAGCTGTTCTGAAGAAAATCTGTAGGAGGTAAGAAAGATCCTGAGCAAATGGAGAAATATACGCAAAGAGAAGAGAAGAAAAAAACACAAAGAAAAATATTGGCATTAAATAAATTGGAGTTAAAAATATAAATGGCGTAAAAAATCCAACATACCAAGAGACAACAAAATACATTGAATAAAAACATATACAGAATATTAGGAACTGCGCGATGCACTCGCTCAGAACAAACATTGTTTTTGAAATATTATTTCTTTTTAAAACTTTAGCTTTTTGAATAAAGACTTTTGTAGAAGAAGTGATTGTTGTACTCATAAAATTCCAAACAACTACAACTGAAAATAAATAAAGTATAAAGTTAGGTATCGGACGAATTAAAATATGACTAAAAACAAAGCCTAAAATTGCAATATTAACAGAAGGACCAATCATTGACCAAAATATCCCCAAAAATGACCCTTGATACTTATTAGAAATTTTAATTTTTGCTAAAAAAAAGGATGCTAAAAAATACTCCCTCAACCAAATAAAAGACATCTATTAATTCTTCCCTCTTCTTTTGGTAACTATTTTTTGATACTCTTTTCCAACAGACACAGGATCTGAATCAAAAAGGAGCCGTCCCTCGTCCATAAGAAAAGCTCTATTACAATACTCTTTTATTAGCTGAGGTCTATGATGAACTAAGAATACAGTTGTTTCGTCTTTGAATTTCGAACTCATTAATTCTTTAGATTTATTTAAAAAAGACTCATCTCCCGTAGCAAAAACTTCATCTAAAATCACAATATCTTTTTTCTGAAATGCTGCAATTGAGAATGCAAGTCGAGACATCATTCCAGACGAATAATACTTAATAGGAATATCAATTTTTTCACCGAGACCAGAGAACTCTATAATTTCATTCTCGTAAGATTGGTTATAATCCGAATAACGTCCTGCTAAAATTAAGCCAAGTCTGACGTTAATCCGTCCACTACTTTCACGATCTAACCCTGCCCCCATTTCAATAATAGAAGCTAAAGAACCAGTAACATTTATATTTCCAGAAGATAGTGGATAAACTTTAGAGATAACTTTTAACAACGAACTCTTTCCCGATCCATTTAAACCTAAAATTCCAACTTTTTCTCCTCGGCGAACCCGAAAAGAAACATCTTTTAGTATTGGAATTGAATAGCTCTTCAACTTATCTTTAAAGCTTGATAAAAAAATTTCTTTAATGCTTTTTGCTCGAGCATTATTATTGATTCCATAAACACAAGCATTTTCAGCTTCAACTACAACCATTACTCCTCACAATACTTTTTTAAAATAGAATTTAAAAACTCCTCTAACTGCCCAAAGAAAAGTAAAATATAAAGATTGAAATAGATTTAATTTTTGCCTTAGATACAATAGTTTCACATGGGGTAAGAGCAGTCTCCACTTTTTAGAAGTTGAAGCTTCTGCATGAACCCGATATTTCATTAATACCTCAGGATTTCTAACCCCAAAACAACCTTTTTTTAAAATATCAAGCCACAATGAATAATCATGTTTTGTCTTCCCCAAGCTAGCATCTAAATAGACTTTTCCTATTTTTTCTACACTATAGACAGCAGACGAAGCACCTACAAAATTTCTTCTTAATAAATCCTTATAATAAAAAAAACCTTTTTTCAAAACGAGCGGTTCTAAAATAGATTTTGACCTTTCATCAATGTGCGAAAAGGAAGAACATGCCAAAACAGCTCCTGAGCTTTCAAGTAAGGTTAATTGAGATGATAGAAAGCTCGGTTCCCACAAATCATCAGCATCAAGAAAAGCAATAAAAGAGCCCTTAGCCTTTTGAATTGCAATATTTCTAGCTTCTGCACACCCTACATTTTTAGTAAGAGAAACAACAGTTACTCTTGAGTCAAGGGTCTGAATGGAATTGAGTTGCTTTAAAGTGGAATCTTTAGAGCAATCATCAACAACTATAAGCTCCCAATTTAAATATTTTTGAGCCTTTAATGATTGATAACTTTCCTCAACAAAGGAAGCGACATTATAAGTTGGCATAATTACGCTAACAAGCTTTTCTTTTTTTCTTACCATGAAATCCCTTTAAAAACTTCTACAGCCGTTCGAGAAATCAGCCAGGTGTCTAAGATCAGACTAAAGTTTTTAACGTAGTACAGGTCGTAGCTTAGTTTTGTGTTGATTTCTGACTCCGAATATAAAGTTTTTCCAAAGTTTAATTGGGCGAGGCCGGTGAGGCCGGGGCGAAGCATGTGGCGAATTTCGAAGGCTGGTTGGAACTCACTAATTCTTTTGCAAATTTCCGTAGTTTCAGGCCTGGGGCCCACGAAAGACATTTCGCCTTTAAATATATTCCAGAGTTGCGGGAGTTCATCGAGGTGGGTTTTTCTTAAGAAGGCACCAAGCTTCGTGATGCGAGGATCATTGAGGCAGGCCAGGTTGTAAGTGTCTTCCACTTCGCAAACTTCCATGCTTCGAAACTTTAAAAGACTGAACTCATTTGAAAAGATTCCCTGTCTTTTTTGAGAAAAAAGAACAGAGCCATTTGAGCTGAGTTTAATTGCTAGCGCGACAAGGATCATGATTGGAGAGGTCAGCAAGAGTAAAAGAAAAGAAAGCATGAAATCGACTGCTCGCTTTATCAGTGCCTGCAGAGGAGACGGGCTTTGAAAGTTTTGTGAAATAATTTCTTTTGCGGTCATTTCACTCACCGGGTAACGCCCAAAAAAGTCTGCGTAGTAGCTGTGCTCATCAATAATGCGAATGCCGCTTTGAAGTGCTGCAAGAGCAAAGTGACTAAAGCGTGAACTCAAGCTTTCTGAATGCACGACAATATCGAGAATACCGAAATCTTTTAATTCCTGAACAAATGCTCGAGGATCTTTTGATTCAATCTGTGCATCGCTAAAATGCATGTAATGGTAAAAGCTATCGGAGCGCATTTGCTTTTTGATTTCTTTAGAAATTTCAGAACGTTCTCCAATAAAACAAATCAACAAGGAGTTTCGCCGGCAAAGATAGGCCACCACACTAAAGGCCGCAAAAACAAAAACAAAACTTCCTAAAACTCCAGAGACCAGAGCGTAGCGACCAATTTTCAAATAAAAGACAATCACCAACGTTGCCACACTAAAGACAATGGCAAAAAATAAGGCCCAAAGAATACGGCGTAAACTTCGACTCATGTTCAAGCGAATGTTTCGATCAAAAAGCTCCACCGCTCCGGCAACCACAGTAAAGTAAGTCGCAAAAAGCAAAGAGGCGATCATATTGATCTGTAGAACCTGGGAATTTAAAGCCCCCTTCGTTCCAAGACACGCAAAGGCAAAAAATCCGCTGCACACAAGCACAAAGCTAAAAAAGGCCCACAGTCCACGCGAGGAAAAAAGGAAAAAATGGCTGAAAAGCGCCCTTAACCGAGTAAAACCGTTAAAAGTGCTCCTATTGCCGAAAGAATGCTCTTCACTTGCCTGAAGAAGATGGTGGGCTGACATTTAGCTATAAATCTAATACAAGCTAAAGCTGTGATCCAACATAGCCAAGATCTTGACCCAAAGCGTTACATAGAACACACACTTCTGAAAAATTCTGCCAGCGAAGAAGAAGTCCTACAAGAAATCAATGTTGCGCTAGAGACTAAAAGCCTTGGCCTCTGCCTTTTCCCAGCCTGGTTAAAAGTAGCTACAGAAACCATGAAGGCAAAGCCTCAGCAGCCAATTCTAGTCAGCGTTTTTTCCTTCCCCCATGGCCTCGATTCAACTCGTTCTAAAATTAATCAAGCTGAAGAGCTGCTTGCCCTAGGAGCTCAAGAGCTTGATTTTGTTCAGAATTTGTCACTCGTTAAAAGCAAATGCTGGAAGAAGCTGGAGGAAGAATTCTTGGAAATTCGCAAAAACATTGCCCCGGAAACACCACTGAAAGTCATTCTTGAAACAGCGTTACTCAGCGAAGAGGAAATCTATCAAAGCGCCCTTCTGGCACACAATGCGGGCATTGACTTCATAAAAACCAGCACCGGCTTTTCTAGCCGAGGCGCCTCTTTGAAAGATGTTGAAATTATTCAAAAAATTCCCAATGTGCGCATTAAGGCAAGTGGTGGCATTAGAAGCTATTCAGAGATAAAAAAATACATAGAAGCTGGTGTCGAAAGAGTCGGTTGCTCGGCAACTTTAGAAATCATGAAAGGTTATAACAAATAAAATGTCTCAACGAGTTTTTCTTATTATTTGTGATTCTTTAGGAATTGGCCACGCGCCTGACGCAGAAGCTTTTGGTGATCTTGGAGCCAATACCCTTGAAGCACTCTACAAAGTTCGTAAGCAAGAAGAAAAAACGCTGCACATTCCTTTCTTAGAAAAACTTGGACTCAAAGAGCTTCAAAATAAAGAAATTCTCACTTCGCACCAGGCTTTTCAACTTGAAGAATTGAGTCAAGGTAAAGACACTACCACTGGCCACTGGGAAATTGCTGGCAACATTATTGAAAAAGCTTTTCCAAGTTTTCCCAAGGGTTTTCCTGAAGACTTTATGAATACATGGCTTCAAGAAAACAACTTAGCCGGCTACCTTCACAATAACGTTGCTTCGGGTGCCAGTATTATTAATGAATTGGGCGATAAACACTGTCACAGTAAAAAACCGATTGTTTACACTTCAGTGGACAGTGTTTTTCAAATTGCCTGCCATGAAGAAATCTATTCAGTTCCAGAACTTTATCAATTGTGCAAGAGTGCTCGAAAGCTCCTTGACCCTTTAGGAATTGGTCGAGTCATTGCCAGACCTTTTATTGGAAGCAACGGCAATTACCACAGAACGAAAAATAGAAAAGACTTTAGCCTGGAGCCCCCAAAGCCAAACCTTCTCGATCTTCTTGTTGAAAACAAAATTCAAACAGCAAGCGTCGGAAAACTTGATGACATTTTTAATCACAGATCTATTCACATTCCTCGTCACACCGCTAACAATGCCGACAGTTACGAGGCCATGCTCAGTCTTGAAAAAGAAACTCGCCAGAAAAATTCTTTTCTTTTTATTAATCTCATCGATTTTGATCAGAACTTTGGACACCGTAGAAACCCTTCTGGTTACGCCAGCTGCCTTGAGGAATTTGATTCTTTTCTTACCAAGCAACTCATTCCTCAGTTAGGGGAGGATGACCTGCTTCTGATCAGTGGAGATCACGGTAATGACCCCTCTTTTAGGGGCACGGATCACACACGAGAAAGAGTCCCCCTGCTCCTCTACAAAAAAAATTCCCAATTTCAAATTCCCCAAAAAGATATTCTACAAAAATCTTTTGCCTTTATTTCAAATATTATTTTAGATTATTTTCAACTTCAGAGCTCAAAAGAGAAATTGTTTCAAAATAAAATTACTTTTGAAAATTCTCTGGCCGATTTTGAAAGGAAAGTTTCCCCATGAATCCATTACAAAAAAAATTAAATTCTCAAAACTTAGCCACGCCATTCATTCACTTTGTTCTGGGTTCGGGGCTCTCGAACTCTTTTCAGGAGTCTCAAGAAATTAAAAATTGGAAGGAAGAAACTTCTTTAAACTTTTCAGAGATTCCCGAAATTCCAGATTCCAGTGTTTCTGGTCACTCTGGGCAGTTTAAAATTTTTCAACACCAAAAACTTCCTCTCTGCATCAACATGCAATGTGGGAGGCTCCACGGCTACGAAGGCAAAAGCCCTCAAGAAGTCGTCAGCCCTCTTCTTCTTGCTGTCGAAAGTGGAACAAAAAACTTTGTGCTCAGCAATGCCTCGGGTTCACTCCAAAAAGACTTTCACCCTGGGCACAGCATGATTATTGATGACCACGTGAACTTTACTGGGCAAACCCCACTTTATGGAAAAAACAATGACCAACTTGGACCGCGTTTTCCCGACATGAGTGAATGCTATTCTCGAGAGCTGAACGATCTTCTTTTTGAAGAAACCCAAAAGCAAAAGCTCAGCACCCACCGTGGAAACTACGTTGGCGTCAGTGGACCTTCTTACGAAACTCCAGCTGAAGTAAAACTTTTTTCATCTTGGGGGATAGGTGCTGTGGGAATGTCTACTGTTTGGGAGGCAATTTTTTTAGCCCACACTCAAGCAAAGCATCAAACAAGAACGGCGGCCTTGTCTTTAATTTCAAATTTTGGAACGGGATTGATCAAATCTGATGAAAGCTTAACTCACGAAGAAGTCCTTGAAGCTGGACGTGTGACAGCACCAAAAATCATCGATAGCTTTTTACTTTTTGCAGAAAGACTTTTTCAATCAGAAAAAAGCCAATGAAAGAACAAGAAGTAGACTTACTCATTCACGCTGGTTTTTTGCTTGAATGTCCTGAAGAAGAAATTACCTTAACTGAAAATAAATTTATTGGAATTCAAAAAGAAAAAATTGCCTTTATTAAAAAGGGAAAGCGTGAAGATTTTCTTTGTAAAAAATTTATAGATGCCAGTAAAGACCTGGTCATGCCCGGACTCGTCAATGCTCATGCTCATTTGGGCATGCAGTTTTTTAAAGGAACAGGAGAGGGAGTGACTTTGCACTCCTGGCTCAACAACTTTGTTTTTCCTACTGAATCTGAAAAACTCAGTCGTGAATACGTTCAAGTTGCTACCGAAGTGGCGCTCATTGAAGCCATTGAATTTGGCGTGACCACAACTCATGACATGTATTATTTTGAAGATGTCGTTGCCGAAGTTTGTGACCGTGCAGGCATTCGGGCTGTGCTCGGTGAAAACTTCAACAGCTTTCCGACTCCCGACAACAAAGAAAACAATGGCAATGATGAAAAAATCATTCGCTTGATGCATGAAAAATACCATCAGCACCCGAGGATTCACCCCTGGATTGCCCCACATGCCCCCTATACGGTGAGTGACGAGAAATATAAAGCCGCGCATCGGCTTTCAAAAGAACTCGACGACATGCCCATCTGCACTCATCTTGCAGAAACTCAAAAGGAACATGAGGACTCTTTAAAAGAACATCAAAAAAGCCCCACTCAAAGACTCTACGAACTGGGACTTTTTGAAGGCAATCTCAATTGTGCCCATTGCATTCACGTTGATGAAAAAGATTTTCAGCTTTTTGAAAAACACAAAAACGTCAGTGTTGTTTTTAATCCGGAATCCAACATGAAGCTTGGATCGGGAATCGCGCCGATTGAAAAATTTTTAGAAGTGGGAACTCATGTTGGCTTAGGCAGCGACGGTGTTGGAAGTAACAATGACTTGAATTTATTTAAAGAAATGGATTTTGCAGCCAAGCTCCTGCTTTTAAACTCCAAAAATCCAGAAAAGATCACCCCTCAAAAAATTCTTCGCATGGCAAGCTACGGCGGCGCTCAGTCTTTATTTTTACAAAATCTTGCTAAAATTAAAAAAAATTATTTGGCCGATCTGATTATTCTCGATGTTTCAGTTTCTAACTTTTTTCCACCACAGAATCTTATTTCTCATTTGGTTTTTTCTTCAACTGGCCGCGAAGTGAAAAGCAGTATTTGTCATGGAAAAATTCTCATGGAGAATAAAGAACTCAAAACTCTCAATAAAGCTGAGATTTACCAAAAAGCGCATCGTTATTTAATGTGACTATAAAACAACAAAAGAAAAGGCATTGATCGCCAAAAAACCCCTCAAAAGCCCTATTTGGCATATTATAGCCAAATTATAATGCACTGTGACTTTTTAATCGCTCTAGAGGCTTTTTTTTATAGTCTTAGCATACTTAGGCTCTAAGTAGGCATAAAATAATAAATGCTGAGCAGTATAAAACTCTTGGCACTTAAATTTTTAAAATCTAAAGAAGATTTAGAGAAGACTTTGAAAATTTATAATTTTAGAAAACGAAAGGGAAATAATAATATGATTAACAATTTTAAAAAATGGACATTAGCTTTTGCTGCAGTTTTATTTGCAACAAGTGCTATTTCTGAAACTGGTTCGAAAGTTCGAGTTCCAACAACTAACGGGAGCGGTATTAACTACCTCTACAATTCAAGCTTCAGCGATGCTGGAAAATTTGGATTTGGTCTTAACTATGACGTTGCAGTTGATGGATTAGAATCAAGTGCGCCAGGAAACATGAACGGTGCTGTAGGCGATCTTGAAAACTGGCATCATTCACTTCATTTAGGTCTTGGCTGGAAAATGGCGAGCTGGATGCACCTTTTAGTAGATGCTTCAATCCACAAAGCTGACCCGCGTTCAGATGATTTTGGTGGCCTTCTTGACGGACCTGGAATAAAATTTGGTAACACAAAACTTGCTCTTCAAATGGCGCTTATTAACAATAGTGACGGTGGATTTGGGCTTGGATTAGTTCCATTTATTTATTTCAACACTGCTAACGGAAATCACAAGTATAATAATCAAATTGCTAGAACAATTGTTGATAGCGATGGAAACACTCGTGAAGCATGGCAGATGGGTGCAGACTTAGTTCTTGACCATAAATCTTCTGCTGGTTTAATTGCGATGAACCTTGGTTACATCAACAGAGAATACACAAATGCAGTTCGTTGGGGACTTGGTTACGAAACTAACTTTGGCCTTTTCACTGAAATTCTTGGTGAATTCAATATTGATGATCCTTGGATTGATGGACTAAGCCCAATGGAAGCTCACATCGGTTACAAAGTTGGATCGCTTAGAGTTAATGTTGGTACTGGGTTGAACAAACATAAGCATCTTCTTTCTCCTGACCTCAGAGCTGGAATTGGTTACAACGGATCTTTCGGAAAAGTTGCTAAAGCGACTTACGTTGAGCCTGTGAACACTGTAGTTGAAGCACCTGCTGAACCTGCTGCTCCTGCACTTGAGCAAATCAAGTCTGAAGTTGTGAACAGAACAATCAAAGTTGGAAAAGTTTTCTTCGACACGAATAAAGCAACTATCAAGCCTGCTTCTTACAGCGTTCTTGATAAACTTGCTAGTGACCTTAACGACAACCCTGGAATTTCTAGTGTTCGAGTTGAAGGTTATACAGATAGCCGTGGTTCTGTAAGTTACAATGTTGGTCTTTCTGAAAGAAGAGCTGCTAGTGTTGTGAATTACCTTTCTGGAAAAGGAATTTCTTCTAGCCGTCTTGAGTCTAAAGGTTACGGTCCAGAGAATCCTGTTGCTACTAATGCAACATCTGCTGGAAGAGCTCAAAACAGAAGAGTTGAGTTCAGAATTCTCGACGTTGATGACAGCATCAACCTTGAGATCTTAGAATAATATAGCTCTAAATCTTCTTACTTAAAAAGCCTCCTCCCTTCATTGGGAGGGGGCTTTTTTTTATGCATTTTTTCTCAGTTTTTTTAGCAATTATATAGAAATTAAGAAAATCCCCATTGCGATTACTTCGAGCCACGAATATAGTCTGCCTTGTTTATGAAACATCCAGTGATTATCGGTCTCCAATATGGCGATGAAGGCAAAGGTAAAATTACAGATTACTTTGCATCGGAAGCTCAACACGTCATTCGCTTTAACGGCGGAAACAATGCTGGACACACTCTCAGCGTTCAGGGAAAAAAAGTAGTCACCCACTCCATTCCATCAGGCATCCTTTATGCGAGCACCTCAAATTTTATTGGCTCAGGATGTGTTGTCGACCCCCTTCACCTCATCAATGAAATAAAAGAAGTCGAAGAAGCGCGAGAACTTAAAATTACTCGTGAACATTTAAAAATAGATTTCAGAGCGAACCTCATTCTCCCCCTCCACCGAGCTCTCGATAGTGCTCGAGAAAGCACTCGAAAAGAAAAGATTGGCACCACCCTCAGAGGAATTGGCCCCGCCTATGCCAGTCGCGCGGAGAGAAACAATCTCAGAGCCGAAGACCTCAACTTGCCTGAAGCTGAACTAAAAGAAAAATTAGAGCCCCTTTTAGAGGCCACAAATGTGAGGCTCAAGGGACTTGGACTGGAAGCATCCACTCTAGAAGAAAACCTCGACGCCCTCATGAAAGGCAAAGAAGCTCTCTCCCAATATCTTTCCTTCGAAAAAGCCCCATTTTACGAAAAAGCTCAAACGCAAAAGTGCCTCATTGAAGGCGCTCAAGCCGTTTGCCTCGACATTGATCATGGATCCTACCCATTTGTCACCTCAAGCCACACGACGGGATCTTACTCAACTGTAGGAGCACCATTTCCGTGGAGCAATCTAGGTGCCGTCATTGGAGTCACAAAAGCTTATCTCACTCGAGTCGGAACCGGACCGCTCCCAACAGAGCTCAGTGGCGATCTCGGAGAAAAACTCAGAGAAAAGGGAGGCGAATTCGGAGCCACAACTGGAAGACCTCGCCGAGTCGCCTGGCTTGACCTCGATGAGCTCAAAGAAGCTATTCAAATTGCAGACTGCACTCACATTGCCCTCACCAAAAGTGATGTCTTCGATGGCTTTGAAGACATCTCATTTAAGAAGAACAATAAAATTGAAACGATTCAAGGCTGGGATCAATGCGTTGCCTCTGACAACAAAACACTCCACAAAAATTTGGAAAGCTATATTTCCATAATTGAAGATCACTGTGGAATTCCTTGCGCCTTCGTCGGAACAGGAGCCGACAGGGATCGACTCGTTGTCAGGAAAAAAATTGAAAAGATTTGGTAAGTTTTTTTAAAAAATTTTAAACTTTATCTCTGTACTTTAGAATTCTTTAATTTGAAGAAATTTGACGGCTGCTTAAATTCTGTAAAAATTAATATCAAAGCACAATAAAACAAAATTAAGTAATTCAATGTTTGAAAACCTAAAAACGAATATAAACCATATAACTTTCTTCCCATTAAATCAAAAACCGTAATCCCAATTAAAAACAACTGAATAGCAATAACTTTATTAAAAAAGCTTTTAGCTCCATTGTTTTTTAACCAAAGGAAAAGAAAAGCATGGAGAAAACCTGCGCACTGAAACAAGTAATGCCACCCTTGAGGAGAAAGAATAGGAAGAAACATGATCAAAGTTGACGCAAAAAACAAACTAGACGACAAGTTACTTTCAATAAATTTTCTTTTTTTATTTCCAATAAAATAATATAAAAGCAATGAAAGTATAGAAAAGATATTTCCAAAATGTATGGCTCTTTCTTTAGAAAAACGAAACATTTTCACAAAAAAAGATCTATAAGAAGTCTCATCTCGTCCCGTTAAAAAGCTCATTTCTTGCCCCTTCAACATGTTAAAGAGATCTATATAAGTGCTTAAAATATAATCTGGACTCCAAACAAGTATTGCAAGTAAATGAGTTGCCAGAAAAAATCCCGCAACCCCAAACAAAACCTTCCACTTTCTAAGGCAAAGGAAAAATAGTCCAAAGGCCAAATAATAAGGCTTCCACAATATAGCAAATGAAAAACAAAAGACAGTCGCAAAAGTTTTTCCTTTTGAAAGGTAAATTACAGACAGTAACGCAAACACTGTGGCAATTAAATTTACTTGGCCAAGTTCAATTTCCCTTATCTGGTATTTAAATAATAAAAGAATTAAGACAGCACCTAAATAGCGAACACTCTTTTTTGAAAAAATACTTGTTTTTTTTAGAATTGGAAGGATCAATTTATAAAACCAGACTAGAAATAAAAAATTAACTCCCACAAACACACTTTGGGCAATTTTTAATGGAAAAATCGTAAATGGTAAAATTGGAATGACATTAAAAAAGAAATATTTATAAACATAAAAATCATCAGAGCCACGATTAAGGTTCCAGCTGTTTAAAAAGTTATTTGCCGCTCTATAAAAAACAATAAAATCGCTTTGTTTTGAGAAAGCAAAAAAATACCAAGCTAAAGACAGGAGAATTGCAAAAACAACATACCCATTGAAAACGTTTTTCCTGAACTGATGACTAATAGAATTTGGAGCATTTTTCATTGTACAATTTAAAAGCCACAATGGCTTAAAATGAATTTAACACATTACAAAATCCAATCGAGAGCTATTTGCTTTATAAAAAAAAAAGCCGCTACTCTAGAGTGATTGGGGACACTTTAGAGAGCAGCAGCTCGGACACTTAAAACTCAGATAAATGAGTTAAAAATCAATTTTCAGAGCCCTTAACTTCGAGCGAAGGCGAATGACAGCTTGCGTGTGCAGCTGAGAAACTCGACTTTCGGTCACTTCAAGAATTTGGCCAATTTCTTTGAGGTTTAATTCCTCAAAATAATACAAAGAAAGAACAATTCGCTGCTTTTCCGGAAGCTCTTGAATGTATTTTGAAAGCCTGTCTTTCAGCTCTTGACCAGACAAACGGAGGAGTGGATTGAAGCCATCTCCTGAGTCTAGCAAGGCCAGTAAACTTTTTTTATCGCCGTTGGCAAAAGAGCCCACTTCGTCCAAAGAAATCAAAGAAATAGATTTGCACTGATTCAACAATGTTCTGAATTCATCGAGCTCCATGTTCAGCTTCCGAGAGACCTCTTGTTCTTTTGGGGCGCGGCCAAGAGCTTGCTCCAGCTTTTGAACGGCTCGCTCAACTCGCTTTGCCTTTTCTCTCATAGATCGAGGGATCCAATCTTGTGCTCGCAGCTCATCTAAGATGGCTCCACGAATTCTAAACTCAGCGTAAGTTTTAAATTTATTATCTCTCGATGGGTCGTATTTTTTTACAGCATCCATCAAGCCAATAACACCTGCACTGAGCAAGTCATCAATGTCAATATTGGCAGGGAGCCGCAAAGATATTTTCTGAGCTATGTATTTTACCAAAGGAGCGTATTGCTCAATAAGTCTTTTCAAATCCTTATTGGATACTTCCTTGCCTTTTGAAGACTTAATTTTCCTAATTAAAACATCATTCATCATACTCTTTCCCCTTATTTATATTTTCTCATGAAATTAATTTCTTTTTTCTTCTTTTTCACAATGAAAAAGAAGTTTAACTTTTTATTTACAGCCTTTGTTAAGGAATGATTAAGTTTCATGTTTTCTCTCCATAAAACTAAAGTATAAAAAAAATACAGCGCTCAAACAGAGTAAAACTGGTGCGAGCTTATTGGCAACGAGTAACCTTAAAGAGGCTTTTTCATTTACCTCAAAAAAGACTAAAGTCTCTTGTGGGATCAATATTTTTTTATTTTGAAAAAATCTATAAACCGGAACTCCCTGCTCTTGAATTATTTTCATATTTTCAGAACTACTTTCTATTGACGAAAAAGAACTCAAAAGAATGGCCGTTGTTAAAACAACAAAGAAAATAAAAGAAAGAAATTTAAAGTCAATTTTCCTCATTGGTGAATATATAGTTGCAGTTTACGTGCCAAGTTTAAAAAGTCAGAAAAGAACATATGGCAACTGAAAAATATTCAACACTTAAGAAATGAGCCAAAATTCATGCAAAAAAAACTTGTCTATTAAGACAAAAATACAGAGTGATTATTTTTGGCAGTGCCAAGAGAAAGCTTCGCTTTGTTGACCTTAAGAAACAATTTTTTGATAATAAGAAAATCGATGCGGAATGGGCTCTTGAAATTTTTCTTCTTTTTGAAGTGAATAGTGGCTCATATCTATCTCTGGAAAAAATGTATCGCCAGAATACTCTTGATCAATCCAAGTTAAGTAAAGTTCATCAACCTTGTTTATTGACGATGCATAAATACTGGCTCCCCCAATAATAAAAACTTTTTCAACAGCATCTTTTTTTAAGGCCTCAATAGCGGCATCGATTGAAGAAAAAACCTCAACTCCAGGGGCTGACCAGGATTTATTTCGACTGATGACAATGTTTCGTCTTTTAGGAAGAGGCCGCCCAATAGATTCAAATGTTTTTCTACCCATGAGAATACAATGGCCAAGAGTCGTTTTCTTAAAGTGCTTTAAATCGTTAGGTAGGTGCCAAGGTAGGTCGTTGTCTTTACCAATCACTCTATTTTTTGAGCAAAGCGCTGCAATTAAAGCAAATTTCATCTTTGCTCTTTTCTAAACAGAAATAGGTGCCGCAATTCGTGGATGCGGACTATAGTTCAGTATTTGAAAATCTTCATATTGAAAAGAAAACAAATCTTGAGCTTCTTGATTCAAAATAAGTTTTGGAAGTTCTTTAGGCTCTCTTTTTAATTGCTCCTTCGCCTGATCCAAATGATTCAAGTAAAGATGCGCATCTCCAAGGGTGTGCACAAATTCGCCAGGAACAAGTTTTAATACTTGAGCGATCATGCAGGTTAACAAAGCATAAGACCCCACATTAAAAGGAACCCCTAGAAAAACATCCGCACTCCTTTGATAGAGTTGACAAGAAAGTTCTCCCGACGAGGAAACATAAAACTGAAAGAGTGCATGACAAGGCGGCAACGCCATGTTTTCAAGCTCGCCAACATTCCACGCATTGACAAGGTGCCTTCTTGAATGAGGATTTTCTTTGAGACTCACTAAGAGATTTTTAATTTGGTCGTGAGTCTTCTCGCCAGCCCCTTTCCAAGAGCGCCACTGAGAACCATAAACCGGCCCAAGCTCGCCGTTTTCATCGGCCCATTCATTCCAAATGCGAACCCCATTTTCCTGCAAATAGGAAACGTTCGTGCTTCCAGAAAGAAACCACAAGAGCTCATAGGCAACAGATTTAAAGTGAATTTTCTTTGTCGTTAAAAGCGGAAAAGAGTCCCGAAGCGAATATCTGTTTTGCCGACCAAAAACACTCAAGGTGCCTGTTCCAGTGCGGTCTTCTTTTTTTTCACCATTTTCTAAAATGTCTTTGAGTAAGTTTTGATATTGCAACATAACCAGTTCTTTAAAACATTGAGCCTCTGAAAACTCGACAAAGAAAATGTGAATCTTTCTTAATTTAGTGGAGGCGTGTCGAAAGATTTTGCCAGCAAAAGCTCAGTTTTCTACATAAGTTATTGAAAAATATAAGACTTATTTGACTTCAAAAACCCAGTTCTTTTTTTCATCATCAACAAAGAGGTAAATTCCAGATTCTTTGGGAATATCCTTCATGAAATCATGCTGAGACTCTAGAAACTTCCTATACTCTAAACCTCGTTCACGACCCTCGTCCCAGAGAACACACCACTTCCAGTCTGTTGCCAATCCCATCATGGCCCAGTCTCCAACAGTGTCACCAGCTACAAAATAAGGACTGCCCAAGCCTTCGCTTTCCAAATACTTTTTCTTACCGTCTTCCCAAACCATTCCTCGATGATTAAAGCGTGGTTGCAAAATGCCATCATTCACATCGAGCTCAGACGAAAGCACTCTCTCTCCAGGAATTCCAAATCTTTGAGCAATCGCTTCAACCGTTGGCTTTGCAGAACCAGAAACGACATAGGCTCTTGGAGCAACTTCTCGTAAAAGCTCTGAAATAGAAGGACACAAATACAAATGCTTTTCTTCAATGCCAATAGCCAACGCTTCGACAGCAATTTCTCGAACCATTTCTGGACTCAAGCCTGACTGCAAAAAGACTTCCCACTCATAACTTCCTGTTTCACCAAGTTTAGGAATCAATGATTCTTTAATTTTATAGAAATCCTGAAAGCTCAAATCTTTTTGGTATTGAGCATTGTCCAGCGGAGGATGCAAAAGCTCAATATCGGCCAAGGACTTTTTTACAATTTGCCAACCAGTCAGTAGCGAAATGTCGCCATTAATGATGGTGCCATCACAATCGAAAATAAAATATTTATCTTCAGAGTTTTTTAAAATTTGTTCAATAATATCTTTTTGAGAGATTTCCTTCATCGGACTAGTAGGATAGTGATCTTCAGTGTAAATTACAACCTAGAATATGTTCACAATTGAAAGCTTTCCCGTCGGTCAACTCCAATGCAATTGCTCCATTATCTACAATTTTGACAGTAAAGAGGCCTTAGTTGTCGACCCCGGAGATGAATTTGAAGTGATTTGGAAAAAAATTACTAAGGAAAAGCTTAGCCTCTTAGGCATTTGGCACACTCACGCCCACCTGGATCACATCGGCGCGACTAAAAAGCTCTATGATGCCGCCAAAAAAGAAAATACTACTCAAGGTAAAGCCGCCCCTAAAATTTTTCTCCATAAAGAGGATCTGTGGCTTTACAACAATGTCACTCTTCAAGCTTCTCTCATTGGCCTCGCAAACTTTGAGGTCAGCAGCGAAATTGAATTCATCGACGAAAAAACACCTTTTCCATTTTTCCCTGAGCAGTTCACACACTATTCAACTCCAGGACATACTCCTGGCTCGTCGTGCTTAGATCTCAATGCCAAATGCGATTTACACGTGCCCAATGGATACAGCTTGGCAAGTTACGAAGAAAGCGCCCCGATCATTTTCACTGGCGACACTCTTTTTCGAAGAAGCGTTGGCAGGACTGACCTCTGGGGAGGAAGCGCTCCCACACTCACACGCAGCATTCGAAACAAACTTTACAGCATTGAAGGCGACCGAGTCGTCATTCCAGGCCACGGCCCCATCACCTCTTTAGAAGAGGAAAGAGTTAAAAACGAGCACGTGCGGTTAAAATAGCCTTATAAATTTCTAACGGTGTTACCGTTAGTTTTTGGCATAAAATAGAGGTAGCACCGTTAGAAAATCATCAATTTGAGAATATTCAACTACTTAGAGACACTCTAAAACTCTGAAAACAGTTTTATAAAAGAGATTATAAAACACTTTAAAAATTAATTATCAAATTTGATAATTAAAAATTGGATTCTTTTATAATAATTCTAACAATAAAAACTATTCAGAAGGAAGCACTTGAGTAAAACGTTCTTTGCCAGATAAATCTAAAAAGGTTTTCGATTTGAAACGAAGACTTTCGGCGAAGCTATGAATTTTCTGCGCTTGTTCCTCTCCGTGTTCAAAAAATATAAACTCTGTTTTATCTGCAAAGTTTTCAATAATTTCCTGAATCGACTCCAGTCCATTCGATTGTAAATGAGCAGGAACCAGGGCTTCTTTGGGCTCATGCTCTTTCACTGAAGACATCAACACCGAGTATTCTTTTTCTGAAACGTAGGGCGGATTGGAAACAATAAAATCGACATCTTCCCTAAAGTCGCCCCACGATTTGTTCAATAAATTCATTTCAACTTGAGAGTTTCTCAAACACTTGTGCACATTCTTTTTCAAGTATTCAAAAGCAGCTTCAGACTGCTCAACACAATAAGCAATGATCGTTTTTTCGGGGAATTTTTTTTTCAAATTTAAAGCAATTGAAATTCCTAAGGCTCCAGAACCCGAACCAAAATCTGCAAAAACAATCTTTTCTTTATCTTCGACTTCAGTAACTTCACCAAGCACGAGATCAACCAACTCTTCAGTTTCTGGCCGGGGAATGAGAACTCCCGGGCCGACTAACAAATCTAAATTTCGAAAAGCCCAGTTGCCAAAAATATAGGCCAATGGCGTTGAGCGTTTTTTCTTTTCTAAAAGCTCAGCTAATTTAATTTCTTTTTCTTTTCCATCAAAATCATCGACATAAGATTCAATCCAAAAATACTCATGAAGCTCGTCTCGGGCCTTTAAAAGAACTCGTAAATCTTGCCAGAGTCTTTCCATTAAATTGTTTGGGAGCCAGACTTCAATTGTTCCGATTGATCATGGTCATGAAGGGCTTGAATAAAGGCCAGAAAAGCTCCCTGCATGACTTCATCAATATTGTAAGTCGTCATTCCAATGCGATGATCCGTCACTCTACCCTGTGGGAAATTATAGGTGCGAATGCGTTCATTTCTAAAACCAGAGCCCACCTGACTTTTCCGATCGGCAGACTCAATGTCGTGCTGCTCCTGAACCGCTTTTTGCAACAAACGAGACTTCAAAACTTTCATCGCTTGCGCTTTGTTTTTATGCTGACTTTTTTCATCTTGGCAAATAACCACCTGCCCACTGGGAAGGTGAGTAATTCGCACACAAGAATCCGTCGTGTTGACGTGCTGCCCACCAGCTCCACTCGAGCGCATGACATCAATTCGCAAATCTTTGTTATTAATTTCCACCTCAACATCATCAGCTTCAGGCAAAATAGCTACCGTAATAGTGCTTGTATGAATACGTCCCTGGGTTTCAGTCTTAGGAACACGTTGAACTCGGTGAACTCCTGACTCATATTTTAATTTAGAATAAACTCTTTCTCCACGGATGCCCGCAATGACTTCTTTAAAACCACCGGAACTATTTTCAGAAACCGTCATGAGTTCAACCTTCCAGCCGAGGTCTTCAGCAAATTTCAAATAGGCGCGATACATGTCGTTCACAAAAAGTCCGGCTTCATCGCCACCAACCCCCTGCCTGAGCTCAAGAATAACGTCACGAGCATCCCGCGGATCTTTAGGCAACAAGAGCAGCTGCAAGTCTTTGAGTTCTTGCACGAGCCAGGGCTCAGTTTCTGAGATTTCGGCTTCAGCCATTTGTCGAAGCTCTTTGTCTTTTTCGTTTTTTAAAATATCCAAAGACTCTTCATAGTCTTTCAGTTTTTTCTTAAAAACAACAAAAGGCTCAACCACCTCAGTTAAAGTCGCGTGTTCTCGAGAAAGGTCTAAAAACTTTTTACGATCGGAAATAACATCCGGCTGAGAAAGTTCCATGTTCAAATGAGCATGTCTTTTAATAGACTCTTCCAGTCTTTCTAATGTTTCAACGGGTGCTTTAAACGCCATAGTCTTTTTCTTTTTATAGTCTCAAAATTAAAAAAACACCTTAGCTCAACAAGAGCCAAGGTGTTTTAAATTTATTAAAGTGAATGAGCTAGTTTTTTTTATCGGTATCTGTTGCTTCAGCAGTTTTAGTTTCTTTAGCTTTTGGAGCCGCGCCTTTATTTCCAAATTTTCGCATGAATCGATCAACTCGGCCTTCGGCATCAACAAGTTTCATTTTACCAGTAAAGAATGGATGTGAAGCGCTAGAAATATCTACTTTAATCAGCGGATATTCATTGCCATCTTCCCATTTAATGGTTTCTTTACTACTCAAAACAGATGTTGTTAAAATAGCAAAATCTGCCCCCATGTCTTTAAAGACAACTTTATTTACTTTTGGGTGTATTTCCTTTTTCATAAGCTTCCTTTTTTTATCTCTATATTGCCAAATTATCCAGACATATTTTCAATGAACTCATCATTTGTCTTAGAATTCTTCAACTTATCGAGCATAAACTCCATACTATCGATCGTATTCATTGGCTGAAGGACCTTTCTCAGGATCCATAAGCGCTGGAGATCTTCTGGCTTGGTCAGTAAATCCTCTTTTCGGGTTGAGGATTTATTGATATCCATACATGGAAATATTCGTTTTTCCATGAGTTTTCTATCGAGGACAATTTCCATGTTTCCAGTTCCCTTGAATTCCTCAAAAATAACCTCATCCATACGTGAGCCAGTATCGACAAGGGCCGTGGCAATAATCGTCAAACTTCCACCTCCCTCAACATTTCGAGCGGCTCCAAAGAATCTCTTCGGTCTTTGCAGTGCGTTAGAGTCGACGCCACCACTAAGAATTTTTCCAGAAGCAGGAACGACCGTATTGTAAGCTCGACCTAATCGAGTAATTGAATCGAGAAGAATCACTACATCTTTCTTGTGCTCAACAAGTCGTTTTGCTTTCGCAACAACCATTTCAGCCACTTGAACGTGACGCTGAGGAGCTTCATCAAAAGTAGAGCTCACGACCTCGCCTTTTACAGAACGCTTCATGTCGGTAACTTCTTCCGGTCTTTCGTCAATTAACAAGACAATCAGCTTCACCTCAGGGTGATTTGTCGTGATCGCATGTGCGATGTCTTGAAGCATGACCGTTTTTCCGGCCTTTGGTGGAGCAACAATCAAGGCTCTTTGGCCTTTTCCAATGGGAGCAAAAAGATCAATCACCCGAGTCGTCATATTTTTAGGATCATATTCAAGATCAAGACGCTCGTCCGGATACAAAGGAGTCAGGTTTTCAAAAAGAACTTTTCTCTTAGAAACTTCTGGATCCTCAAAATTTTGTTTTTCAACTCTCAAAAGAGCAAAATAGCGCTCCCCATGCTTTGGAGGACGAACCTGACCAGAAATAGTATCGCCAGTTCTTAAGTGCCATTTTCGAATTTGACTTGGACTCACGTAAATATCGTCAGGTCCAGAAAGATAGTTCATGTCTGGAGAACGCAGAAAGCCGTAGCCATCTTGAAGGGTATCTAAAACACCTTCGGTAAAAATTTCTCCATTGGCTTTGGAATGTGCCGTCAGAAGGTCGAAAGTAAGATCTTGTCGACGCTTACCACCAGCGTTCTCAACACGATACTTGTTTGCCAATTCAACAAGATCATTAATGTGCATCTTTTTTAATTCAAGAATATTTAAAGTCGGAACAATTGGCTCCCTAAGCCTATTGTCTTCTTTTTTCTTAGAAGAGCCATCTCCACCACCGTTATTGCCTTGAGAAGAGTTTCCTCCCTGTTTTGACGCTTTCTTAGGTGTTTTTTGAGCATTGCCCTCTTTGGAAGAGCTTTTAGGCGACTTTTCCTCAACTGGCTTTTTGCTGGGCTTTTCCTCAACTTTTTTTTCAACCTTCTTTTTAGGAGGCTCAGCTTCTACTGCTTTTTCAACTTTTTCTTCAGATAACTCCGCGGTTAGCGCATTTTTAGTCGTCGCTGAGACCGTTTTCGCAGAAGCCCGTTGCGTCGTTTTCTTTTTTCTTTTTGTTCTTACTTCAACACTTGCCATATTTTTTAATTAACCCTTTTCATGCACCCTGTGGCATCTCTAACAAACTGAATTTATATGAGTCCTAGATAAAAGACAGCTACCTTTCTAGTTCGTTGCCATGCATCCTGTCAATACTTAGCCTTTCACTTATTCGCTCTAAAGCCTCACAATAAGATATATGCGTCTTTTAAAATCTGAAAATCAGGAAAAATCAACAACTTGGATTCACTTTTCGTTTCTCGCCTTAGCAACAATTTGCCTGGGCATTGCCCTCTTTAGCTACCACCCAGAAGACCCTAGTTTTCAGGCTGCCGATAAACTTTGGCAAAAACCACACAACAGCCTGGGCTACTTGGGCGCCTGGACATCGGCCTGCTTCTTTTTTCTACTCGGTCTTTCCTCCTGGGCCATTCCAATCGTGTTGAGTTTTACACTTTTAGCTTGGGCTAAAAACCCAGAGAGAAAAGAAAAAAAGATTTTTAATCTCTACTCCCTTATTGCGACACTTTCTCTAGTGACTGGACTTTGTTTCTTATTGAGCATGACTCAAAATAATCAACTCGACACTGGATTTCCCACCCAAGGACTTTGGGGTCTCTTCCTGCAAAAAAACATCAGCCCATTCATTGGCCAAACTGGATCCTACATCTTCATTGCCATTCTTCTTTATGCCGGACTCTTGCTTCTTCAACCGAATTTATTTCAAAACTTAATTTCCTTTTTTCAAAGAAATTACAGCCAGCCTCTGAATCTCTTTTCTAAATTTTTTCTCGGCTTAAAATCTATCTTCACGTGGCCTCAAAAAATCTTTTCTAAACTTAAGTTTCAAAAAAACGCTGCCATTGAAGAAGGCACTGAAGAGCCTCATTTAAATTTTACTGAAAGCTTTGAAGAAAAACTAGAAGAGCATGAAGAAGAGGAAGAGATCGAAGAAAAAGCTCCACGCTTTTCACTCTTTAAAGTTTTTGAAAAATCAATTTCAGCTCCAGCCAAAAGAACTCGCTCAAAAACAAAAGCGAAAGCAACCGGTCAACCCAACACTTGGGAACTTCCAAAGTATTCACTGCTCAAAAAATCAATCAACCTCAAGACTCAAGTCAGCAAAGACGTGCTTCTCACTCAAAGTAAAAAAATTACCGAAGCTCTCAACAGCTTTGACATTCATGGAGACATTGTAGAAATATCTCCCGGCCCCATCATTACCATGTTCGAATTTCAACCAGCGCCCGGAACTCGGGTCAATAAGATTGTCAACATCTCTACCGACTTAGCCATGAGCTTGGGCGTTCCAAGCGTTCGCATTGTCGCTCCAATTCCTGGAAAATCAGTCGCCGGAATTGAAGTTCCGAACCCCGATAGAGAAGATATTTTCTTAAGGGACATTTTAGAAAGCACTCAAGAAAAAGCCAGCACTCAAAAAATCCCACTCATGATTGGAAAAGATGCCGAAGGCACTCCAGTCGTCGAAGATTTAGCCCGCATGCCTCACTTACTCGTCGGTGGCGCCACGAATATGGGAAAATCAGTTCTCATTAATTCAATTCTTACCGGAATTCTCTGTCGCTTCTCACCCAAAGAACTTCAGCTCATTATTGTCGACCCAAAACTCGTCGAATTTAAAATTTACGAAGACATTCCTCACTTGCTTCTTCCAATTGTGAACGACGCCAAAGACGCCAGCCAAGCTCTGAAGTGGGCAGTGGCCGAAACCAAAAGAAGATATTTTTCCATGCAAAAGCTGTCGGCAAAAAACTTAGAAAGTTACAATTCCAAAGTTGACGATTGGGAACTCGACGGTAGAGACCCGGAAGAAAAGCCTCAGCGCATTCCCTACATCCTCATTATTGTCGATGAGCTGGCTGAGCTCATGCTCACCGCAAAAAAAGACGTCGAGCAATCCATTGTTCGCCTCACTCAATTGGCTCGAGCCGCCGGCATTCACATGATCATGGCCACACAAAGACCATCAGCTGACGTCGTCACCGGCCTCATTAAAAGTAACTGTCCAAGCAGAGCCTCTCTTCGCGTTGCCTCATCCATGGACAGTCGAATTATTATGGATTGCACTGGAGCCGAGTTACTTCTCGGTCGAGGCGACATGTTCTTTACCAGCTCAGGTCCCATGGGACTCAGAAGAATGCAGGGCGCTTTTGTTTCCGATGATGAAGTCGAAGGTATTTGTGACCATTGGAGAGCCCAAGGCGAACCCAACTATCAAAACGAAATTCTCAGCGAAAATTCTCACGAAGAAACCCTTAGCGACGAAGACAACCGAGACGCTCTCTACAAAGACATTCTCCAATTCGCCCGAGACCGTGGAGCCATTTCAACGTCGCTCATTCAACGACGCTTTCAAATTGGCTACACCCGAGCCGCTAGAATCATGGAACAAATGGAAGACGCCGGCGTTGTTTCAGAACAACAAAGCGCTGGGAAGCCACGAGAAGTTTTGATTTAAGAAAAAATATTGTGTTTAAATGTCTTTTTATAATTTTTTTTTTAAACAATGTGAGTCTGATTCATTCTTCATCTCACAACAACATAGATCCGTGCCTAGCTAGACTCTTAAATTTATCAATTACGAAACAGTTTTCTACGAAAATTTCTGTACCCGCCCAAGACTTTATTCACAGAAGTTTTCAGGAACCACACCTAGCTGACAATTCTTCTTCTGCAGAACTCATTGAAAAAAAATTAAACGACATGAAAGTTATTGAAACTGTAAGCACTGGCCTGAACTCTGGCATTTCGGAATCTTACGTTGTGACCCTAGAGGATGGAACTCGAGCAATATTTAAACCAAAACTTCATAAGGACCACATGGCAGCAAACACATCAAACCCCAGCAACGAAGTCTTGGCCTATCAAATTTCTAGTTTTTTTAATTTTCACTTGGTTCCACCTGTAGTTATCCGTAAAATTCAAGACAAAGTGGGGTCTTTAGCCTATGCAGTTACTAACACAGCTCATGCAGGAAACTCAAACACCCCCACAAAAACTAACGAGCTCATGTTGCAAGAAGTTTTTGACTGGATTATCGGAAATATTGACCGAGTAAACCGAGTTCCAAATTACCTTGTTCGAGAAAATGGAGAAGTCTTTTCAATTGATCATGGGTACTTACAACTCTCAGAAATAGAAGTTCCCAGCGATTATATTTTACCAGAAGGAATTCAATACCTTTTGAACACTTTAACTAAAAATGGCGCCTCTCAAACAATACTTGTTTTCAATAAATTTAAATTTTCCGCCGAAGAGGAAATTGACCAACTTCTTTTAGAGGTCAGCGAAAAACAAAAAAAAGCCACTAAAAGTAGAATCCTCGCCATTCAGAAATTTTTAAAATAAGGCGGAAAAGGGTTTTATTTTCTATATTTTGGCAGTCGCTATCAGATTCGAATATGACCCCAAGGGCTCATCAGGAGCCGAAGAAAAAAGAAAAAAGGGACGGAGCAAAAACGAAGACCCACAAATAGACTTTCTTAAGCTTATGATATTATGCGCTTTTTTATGATTACTCACGCGTAATACCTCAGTTAAAAATTTGTAGAACAGCTCAATATAGCTCCGTCCCTAGTGTTTCCTCATACTTCTAGCAATTTTAACAATGATCGGATAGACTTATATTTATGCTATCCGATCATACGCTAAGACTCCTAGAAAGAATAGATAAAGCAAAGAAACTCATTGATGCTCACAGACCTCTTTCGAAAAGTATTTTATCTCGGCTTAGAGAACAAATGGTTCTTGAGTGGACTTATAACTCAAATGCCATTGAAGGCAACACTCTAACGATCAATGAAACAAGGTTAGCTCTTCAAGATGGAATTACAGTGAGGAACAAGCCATTAAAAGATTATCTGGAGGCAATTAACCATAAAAATGCCATTGAATTTGTTGAAAAACTTTCATCGGTTCATTCGAAAATTTCAGAACGAAATATTCGAGAAATACACTCTTTGGTTTTAAAGGAAATTGATAGCGATTACGCTGGAACTTATAGAGACATCAATGTGAGAATAGCCGGCTCAAAGCACGTTCCTCCCGATGCTCTTGTTGTCAAAAAAAAAATGGAGGCTTTTGCCCGAAAGACCTTAAACTCCAAAGAGCATCCTGTAGTCGAAGCTGCCTTGGCTCACTTTGAGCTTGTTTCTATTCACCCATTTGTTGATGGCAATGGAAGAACAGCAAGGCTTCTCATGAATTTAGTCTTAATTAAAAGAGGTTTTTTTCCAGCTGTTATTTTAAAAAATGACCGCTTGAAATACTATGATGTTTTAGAGAAGTCACACTCAGGAAAGATTGATGACTTTATATTTTTTGTAGGAAGAAGCCTTGAGCGAACAATTAATTTATATTTTGAAGCGATACCAAAAATCAAATCTACCTTCATTACCTTGAAGGAAGCTAGCAAACTTTCTAACTACACCGTAGACTATTTGAATGTTCTAGCGAGAAGAGGTTCTATTCCTGCATTTAAACTCAAGCGTAATTGGCTGGTTTCCAAGAAAGCATTTTTAAAATACGTTCAGGATAATCAATAAAAAGCCACTAAAAGTAGAGCCCTCGCCATTCAGAAATATTTAAGTAAACAGAAAAGACTTCATGCTAATATCTTCATCGACCAAAGGCCAATGAATCCCATAACCACTCGGTGAAATTTCAAACTCAGCAAGCTCTTCCTTTGAAGCTGAAGCAAGTCGAGGAAACCAAGCAACAGGAATTGAAACGACTCGACCGTCGCTAATCTCAGCAGTTATTGAATCTACAAGAACACTTAACTTTAAAATTTTTAACTCTTCAATTGATACTCTTTTTAATGCTTCACCCATGAAAATTACTCCATTCCTCTAAAAACATTTTAACATGCTTTAAGACAATTCTCTGTCGTTGCTAATATTGTGATTTATGATTTTCAGTTGTTTTTTTTTGGTAGTCGCTATCAGATTCGAATATGACCCCAAGGGCTCATCAGGAGCCGAAAAAGCTCGGCCGCTTTTTCTCTGCTGTTGCTAATACTGTGATTTATGATTTTCAGTTGTTTTTTTTTGGTAGTCGCTATCAGATTCGAATATGACCCCAAGGGCTCATCAGGAGCCGAAAAAGCTCTCGCTTTTTCTCTGTCGTTGCTAATATTGTAATTTATGATTTTCAGTTGTTTTTTTTTGGTAGTCGCTATCAGATTCGAACTGATGACCCCCTCCTTGTAAGGGAGGTGCTCTAACCAACTGAGCTAAGCGACTATAGTTTAGCTAGAAGACTAATTTTTAGTGATCTTTCAACAAAGGGTCAAGAGAAAACATGGAAAAGAAAACTGCTTTTCCATGTCATTTCAAGTGTTTAGGCGGGAATCAACTCTTCTCTTCAGTGAGAAAAGTATTGTAGGCCGCCTGTTTTTTGCTGAATTTTATTTTTAATATTATCAAAAAGTGGATCGTTGGTTGAAAACTCTAAGGCATTTTCCAAGACTTCACTCAAATGCTTTACGGGGATGATCTCTAAATTATTCAAGACTTCTTCAGAAAGTTCATGCAAATCTTTTTTATTGTCGAAAGGAATGATGACCTTTTTAATACCCGACCTTCTTGCCGCTAAAAGCTTTTCCTTCAATCCACCAATCGGCAAGACCTTTCCTCGCAATGTAATTTCACCAGTCATGGCACAGTCCTTCAAAACCGCCTTTAAGCTCAGTGCTGAAACCAGTGAAGTCACCATAGCCACTCCTGCACTTGGCCCGTCCTTAGGAATAGATCCCTCAGGAACATGAATGTGAATGTCGACGTTTTTATAAAAATCTTTTGGCAAACTAATGAAGTGAGCAATGGATCGAACATAACTAAAAGCTGCTTGAGCACTTTCTTGCATGACCTCTCCAAGCTTACCGGTAATTTGCATTTTACCGCTACCAGGAAGAACACGACATTCTATATTTAAAATGTCTCCACCAGTTGAAGTCCACGCCAAACCTTGAGTCATTCCTATATTGTGCTCGGCCTCAATAGTTCCAAACTTAAACTGTCTTGGCCCCAGAAAGTCATGAATCAATGCCACATCAACAGGCAACTTCTTTGATTTACTTTTCGTTTCAAGAATTTTTCGAATAGACTTTCTTAAAACTTTGGCAATCACTCTTTGCAGATTTCGCACCCCAGCTTCATGAGTGTAATGCCGGATCACTTCGACAAGAGCCTCTTTTTTAAAATCAACCGTGAAGTCATCGAGCCCGTGCTCTTTAGCCTGTTTAGGAATCAAATGCTCTTGAGCAATATGTAACTTTTCGTTTTCCGTATAACTACTCAAGTCGATCATTTCCATTCGATCCATCAGCGGCCCAGGAATACCGTCGTAATTATTTGCTGTGGCAATAAAAGTGACCCCCGAAAGATCAAAATCAACCTCTAAGTAATGATCACTAAAACTTGCGTTTTGCTCCGGATCCAAAACTTCGAGCATAGCGGAACTAGGGTCGCCCCTGTAATCAGAACCAATTTTATCGATTTCATCGAGTAGAATAACCGGATTCATGGTGTCTACTTTTTTCATGGCCTGAATAATTTTTCCAGGCAAGGCTCCAATATAGGTTTTTCGATGGCCTCGAATTTCAGCTTCATCCCGCAGTCCCCCTAAAGAAATGCGAGTGAATTTTTTATTGAGCGCTTTAGCAATGCTGGCGCCCAGTGAAGTTTTACCCACTCCAGGAGGCCCAATCAAACACAAAATCGGCGCGCGCCTTTTCGGATTCAAAACCTGAACAGCTAAATTGTCGAGTAAATGCTCTTTCACTTTTTTCAAACCAAAATGATCTTTATTTAAAGTTGCTTCTGCAGATTCAAGATCAAAATTGTCAGTGCCTCTTTTTCCCCAAGGAAGCGACAGCAACCAATCCAAATAAATGCGACTGACATTGGCTTCCGCCGAAACCGGATTCATCATTTTTAGCTTCTTCATTTCGGAAGCAGCTTTTGTCAAAGCTTCATCGCTCAAAGGAGTCTTTTCAATTCTTTCTTCCAGCTCTTGTAACTCTGCTTGAAATTCGTCCCGATCGCCAAGCTCTTTTTGAATGGCGTTCATTTGTTCATTGAGATAATACTCCTTCTGTCCTTGCTCCATTTGCTTCTTCACTCGATCGCGAATCTTTTTTTCCACTTCCAGAATTTCAATTTCTTTTTTAATGAGCGAAAGTAATTTTTCCATTCTTTCTTCAACATCAAAAGTAGCCAGTAGGTTTTGCTTCTCTAAAAGCTTCAAATTCATATGGGCGACAATATTGTCAGCAAGTCGATTGGGATTTTCAATACCACTGACTGTCAGGAAAATTTCTGGCGCAATCCGCTTATTGAGCTGAACGTATTTTTCAAAACTTTCAATCAAAGAACGAGACAGGGCTTCACTTTGAGTAGAAACCTCACTGCTCGCTTCATGAATTAGAAGGTCCACTTCAAAAAAATCATCATTCTTAAGAAAAGAACTGACCTTTGCCCGCGTGTGTCCCTCTACCAAAACCTTTAAAGTTCCATCCGCAAGTTTCAACAATTGAACAATACTCGCCAAGGTTCCTTCTTTGTAGAGGTCGACAGTCAAAGGCTCATCGATGTCTCTATTTTTTTGAGCACATAGAAAAATGTCCCCACCTTCGTGAACAGCTTCTTCAATAGCCAGAATTGATTTTTCACGACCCACAAAGAACGGAACCGACATATGCGGAAAAACCACCACGTCGCGAAGAGGCAGCAATGGAGTCCCCTTAGCCTTTTTAATGGCCTTCTTTTTAGCTGTTTTCTTTTTCGTCGTTTTTTTCGCTGCTTTTTTCTTCGTCACCATAGTTTTAGTATACGACAAAGACCGGCTCACCAGTGTTCTTAATAATCATTAAATTTTGAAAGTCAAAAACTTGTCTGAACCTGGTCAGCTACGAAGAAAAGAAGCTTCTGTGGCCATACTTAAGAATTTTCTTTTTTGAAAATAGACATTCTTCTTTAAGTGTGTTTCTGCTTAGAAAATCAGTTATCAAGAATGTTTTTTGCAATAAAGCCAGACGCTCGACACATTCATCGACTAAAGAAACAAGCTCTTTAATTAATTTTAATTTAGGAAACTCTAGAACACTAAAAAATTAGCGTCATCATCTGATGTGAAGTTCTCTTATAAAATTCTTTGAATTTTATAAGGTGAGTTGGGTTTTTAACTAGAGATTGTTGATACAAAAATCTTTAAATTCTTTAAATGACTGATACTGATGACATTTAAAACCTTGCTCATTTGCAACCTCTACATTTTTCGCTGAATCATCAATAAACGCAACTTCCTGAGCATTTAACTGAAGCTTTTCAAGAGCATATCGAAAAATTTTAGGATCTGGTTTTGCAAATCCTAGTTCAGAAGAATTTATGATTAAATCAAACTCTTCTTTAATTCCAAGTAAGCCAAGGTCAGAGTTAACTTTATCAGTCCCGTTTGTCATTAACACAAAGGGACGTTTTTCCATTACTTCTTTATAAAGACTTAATACTTCTTCGTTCACAGTTCCGGGAAAGTTAGACCATTCATTTATTAATTTTACTGAATCTATATCGGGATAATTCCGATGGATTCGATTAGCAATTCGGCTTCTCCATTCGCTGTCATCAATCTTTCCTTCTACTACGTGATTAAGGTCTACTTTAAAAAAAACAGAACTTAATAATTCTCCAGGGTTTAAGAAATAGCTTTCTTCAAACTCTTTATTTCGAGAGACAGGAAAGCTTCGGATGACTCCATCTAAGTCTGAAATTATTGCTTTAATCACGCTTAACTATAATTTTTAATGATTGAATTCGGCTTACGCTCAAACTCAATGCCCTTCCACAATGATCATAGCTAAAAAGTTCTGTGTTTAAAAGCTGTTCTTCAGAATGATGATAGGATTTACTAGTCTTTTAGAGCACAGTTACTAATGCCTGCGTTCATGGCAGTGTTCATTGTAACTTTGTCTTTTGGAGTGCTCCTTAGGCTACAAAGCTCCATTGCTAGGAAAATAAACAGAACACCTCTTTCTAAAGCAGGAAATCATAAAATATTATGCTAAGCTTGGGGATAGTTGTTGGCTTTTTTGAGGCCGATGACATTCCTTTAAGATATGTTAAATTTGACAACAATTATATTTTACGTTCTTGCTATTGTTGCTCCCTTGTTGGCATCCGCAAAATTAATAAATAGAAAAAACAAAACTTTAAGGTCTTGGATGCTTTCT
>Ga0209187_1000310_pt1 | contig 97733 bp, 76 predicted proteins | sample BantaG_FD_187430 | JGI IMG/M metagenome (GOLD analysis project Ga0209187, IMG submission 187430) | Marine algal microbial communities from Bantry Bay, Ireland - BantryBay_4 metaG (SPAdes) (version 2) | ecosystem: Host-associated > Algae > Red algae > Unclassified | place: Bantry Bay, Ireland...
CTTCTGTTTCAAAAAACTCTAATATCTTTGCTTTGGTAGCAGAGGGTAGCATGTTTTTTAGTTTTAGTTGACACAAAGATATGCCAATTCTTTGCTACTTTTTTTTGGACAGATCACAACTGCGCCCCATATCCATCCACTTCTATCTTCACACCATTTAATAAGAAAAAATCATCATCAACTAAGTCTTCATTGATCTCTACCTCAATCGTTTTTTCTGATGTCTTGAAAACGGCTTTAAATTTTCTCATTGTAAGTTCAGTTGCCAAGAAATTCCAAATCGGTCTTCAACAAAAGCAAATTTTAGACTAAAACCATAGTCATCTAATGGCATCATAACTTTTCCGTTTTCAGATAGTTTTGCAAATAAGTTTTCAATTTCACCATCAGACTCACATTCAATCCAATTAGAAACTCCTGGTGTAAAAGTCCAATTGTGTTTTATATAACTATCACTGCAAGCAAATTGACTCCCATTCAACTCGAATTTCGCTACCATGATGGTTCCCTCTTTGGCAGGACCGTCTTTTCCATATCGCTTGACGTCAATAATTTTTGAATTTTCAAATAAACCTACATAGAAATTCATCGCCTCTTCAGCATTGTTTTCTTGAAATGTTAAAAATGTTGTAATTTGTCCCTTCATATCATTTGTATTTTTTGTTTTTAATGTTTTACGTTGTTAAGTTTTTATCTGTTAGATGCTGAGTTACTTTTGAGCATTCACATTTATCTTTTTGCATATCTGGCAGCCCATTGTCCTTAATCCAAGCTAGGATACCTTTTGAGGTATAAATAATGTCAAATTCTCATTTAAAAATATCTTTTTTAGAGAAAAATATTAGAATGAATAAACTCTACATTTAGGGACAGAAAATTAATAATTGTCCCTTAGGTTTAAACTATTGAATAATCTTCCACTTAATGCTTGACGAACTTATTAATGCCTGATATTTTTCCATCATCACTTTCAAGGCTTATCATATAAAATCCTGATTCTAGGAAACTGATATCAATTAATTTTGTTGATACATTAAAATTTCCCATTTTGATTAAAATGCCATTTGAGTTAAAGATTTTATAATTCCCATATTTGAAATTCGAAATCAAATTTAGCTTATCCAAAACAGGATTAGGATATAGGCTAAGCTTATTAGTATTTACTTCAAATTGATTAACTCCAGTGGGAGTTTCATTTTCGACAAATTCTGATAAAAGTCTTATATATGCTGCCTGATAATAAATGGCACATTCAGTTATTGCCCAAGTAGGATAAGTATAATCATTGAATCCCCAAAAGCCTTTTTGTATGGGTTGATTTGCAGGAGGAGACGGCGATTGTTCTCCTTGATAATTTTCGAATTCACCGACGGGTCCGCCAACTAAATAGCCAGGTGGTGGTCCATATTCTGAGCTGAGCGCATTATCATATATAGATTCATGCTGAAACCACTCATGAGCGGTTTCATTCACGCATCTATCACCACCATAGTCGTACATATTTGTGAGATAGACCAATCCAAGTGGGTTAACGCCATGTATATAGTGCATCATATCCTGAGCTTTTTGCCTATATGAGCTATCAAGAGATGGGTTAAGATTACTTTTTTCTACTAGCAGATTTAGGATTCCAGTTGCACTTTTTCCAGCATTACTGCCAGCGTGATATGCCCAATCTTGCATTTGAGCTTTGTATAAGTCCTCCTCTGATTCTCCAAAAATTATCCCACTGTTATTCACGTTTAAAAAGGATTGTTCAAAAGAGTTTGTGATTGGATCAACAACGGAAGCATCCGTATTTTCTAAGGTAAGATAGTGCAACTTAGCTTCAGCAATGTGAGGATTGTATAAGCTCCAAGGACTATCATTCACAGGGTTTTCTGTATCTTCTATATTGTCTATGATGTAAAAGTTATAATTTTCATCGGCGGTTAGGTCATATAAATAAATAGCGGCAGTTACCGCAACTATTCTTTGTTTCGATGCGGACCAATCTGCGTCGCCAGCTACAACTTCACCATTATCGCAATTCTCATCAAGTTGATCATTCAATAATAATGGAAACACATAATCTGCCGTAACAATGGCTCTGTTCTCAAGTAAATCTGCATAATCTGCATAAATTGGGAATTGCATAAAGAGCTTTGCTGCTTGGGCAAAAACACTAGTTACTGCAATAGATGCAGAGCTACAAGTACCGATATAATAGAAGGGATCAACATTAAGACTTGGTGGGCTTAACACATTTTCGTCAAATCCAACACTTCCCATTTTTAAATAGGTAGATCCATCTTCATTATTCATTTTTAACATCCAATCCAATTCCCACTTAATCTCATCTATGATGTCGGGTACCCCATTGCCTGATTCTGGTATGTTCCAATCGTCCGTAAATGCATCTGGATTTTCTATATATGCCCACATCAAATTGTGTAAAGTATAATTGGTAAAAGTGGTATACTTGTTAAAATCTCCAGCATCATACCATCCACCAGATAAATCTTTTGAAAGATCAGCATTGTCTTGATCAAAATAGTAATGACAATCACTATGTTGTCCAGGTCCGTCAAATGCCAACTGATCTTCCCAGTTACTTCCTGCATACTGAGCCTCTTTTGCAATTCCTGCACGATTGTAATAATACATTCGTCCTGCTTGTCTCAAAACTTCACTATACACAGCATCTTTTATTTCGAATTCTGCCGATCGTTCGTTATTTATTGGATCAAAAACATAATATGCTCCTTCTGTTGTGACCGTTGAAAAATCAAACCACCAACCCTGATCACCCGATTCTTCGTGTACGATTCCATCGTCAAACGGAATAGCAGTCCCTGTAAATGCAACGGTATTGTCAATGGCTCGCCTAAGCTCTATACTAGCACTAGGCGCATAACTAAGAAAGCTATTAAAACCAGTTTGAGGATTACTTAGAACTGCTACTTTGTTATCATTAAGTCGATATCCAAACTGATCCACATGAATAAAAGCGCTGATACTGTTTTCGCCAGTACACATATCATAAAGCTTCTGACATTCGGTAGACCAGTCATCCGTACAGCAATAAGTAGCATTAATTTGCACCTGAGCTATACACTGATTATTTTCTAACAGGCTTCCCGTTACAGGATGTGAAATATCAGAGATACATTGTCCAATTAAATTCGTAATGCTGATTAAACCAATCGCAATAAAGATTATTTTTTTGAACATAAAATGGTGTTTTATTGGTGTTGTTTGGCTCCTCACTCCTATTTTTTTACAAATATAAACAAACAATCAATACCTAGTGGTTCAAGTCTTAAATCCTTGATCGTCTTTTTCACCTGTTCTGCGTTAAAGAACCTTTCCTTTAGCTTTGGCTAAAGTCAAGAACCTTTGCCTTGAACATGCAAAAAATACTTTGTTTATACTGTCAACAATTTAGGACTTGAACCACTAGTACAGAAGTTTTCCTTACACGGCTGACCGATAGAAAATTGGCAGTAAAAAAATGGCTATAACTTGAATAATAGTTAATATTGTGGCATTCATGCAGAAGAATAATGTCACATACTATTTTTTTTATAATTTATGTGATCTAGGAATTTACAATTCTCTCTTTTGATTATGTTCTTTCTTTGACTTCTTCTACAAATTCTTTTGAAACATTCACCATTTTAGCAATTTCAGAAACACTTAATTTTTTTGACTTTAACATCTTCTGAATGGTAATAGTTCTTTCGATTAAATACTTTTCTTCTTCGATTTTTTTAATCCTAGCTTCTCTTGCTTCCCAAGATTCGCCATATAAAGCTAAATGAAGTTGATTTGAAAATTCTTGTGATTTTAAAGTTTGCATATCTCGGTTTTTTACAAATTCTTGAATTGTTTCTTTAACAAATACTTTTTCCAACTCTATAGGTAGATAAAGTATTAAATATATGAACTTTAACAAATTAATAATTTGCTTATCGTCATATTTTTTTTGCTTAGTTAGTCGAATTAATTTTCTTTTAAAAGAAAGTCTTTTATCAAAATCAGCTCGTGATTTATGAAGGTATTTAGTGGAAAGAATTACAAGCGCAAAAGGATTAGATGATATTTGCAATTCTTGTTCAGTAACTTTTTTTACAAGATAGGTATTGAATTCATAGATATTTTTTGTTCCTAAGAAACTGTATTCGTATTTTCCATAGTTTTTAGGAATTTTTAATCCAGTATAGATAGCTATAGCAGTAACTTGTTGGTTATATTGGTCTAATATTCTGTAAAAATAGGTAAACATTCTTCGTGAAAAGTTCTGTTCATAAGTCGATTGTATTTCAATATGGATTAGAATCCACTTCTCTTCTCCATTTTTAAGTCGAACTTTGACTAGTTTGTCATTTATAACTTTTCCTTTTTTTGAGCTATTAGCCACTATTTTATGGAATTCTTGCTCTAAAAAATCAACTTTTTGTGAGAAATCAATTAAAGGATAAGCATTAGGTAGAAAAAAAGCTATAAAATCTTCAAAAAGATTAGATATTATTTCCTTCCATTGTGTATCATAATCAATATTTTTTTGATTGTCTGTACTCAAAGTGGTTTTTTCTCAAATATAATGTTTTTATCACCTTTTTACAATTTTTTCATTGGTATATAATGATTTGGTTATACTGTCGAAACGAAACCGATAAGTATCAAGCCTTAGGTACTAGATTTGGAGGGAGTCACTAATATAAATTTTTTTTAAGATATCTAATCTTTACCCACGGTTATTTATCGAAGCTACTATGGGCTCACGATTTCACATTGTGGCTTGAATATTTGAAAAATCGAAACCTCAGTGAGTTCCTCGCGAAAGCTAACTGTTCGATTTTCTTTAGAGTGAACAATCAATTGCTTTGACAAGATTTTTCAACTGCTTAAATAGTACCAAATGAAGCCCAAAACAAAACCCACTATTGCGTAAGCATAATTGACCAGAAACATCTTTGGACCCAAACACTTCAATCATCCCACCTAGTTTAATAATTTCTTCATATTCGTTTATACGAAGCAAATTCCACTCGCTACCTGAAATTATAATATCAATATCAATACCTTCTTTTAATCTTATTTTTAATTTATCAATAATAGCTAAGTCTGTCAACCAAGCTACAGCTATTTTTATATTTATATTGGCTTTTTGTATTTGATCTAAGATTCTAATATCTAATGATTCCATTTATATAGCTTAGTGTTTTAACAAAAGTAATTAATTAATATTTATAATAATAGTAATTAAGTTCGAAATATTTTTTATTTTAAATTGCTTATGACAACCAAACCTGCATTGCAAATATCCGTTAATGATCGTCACTGTAACTATCCCTCTTGTATTTTCAAACCCATATATCTATTAAATAAACTTTCCCTAAATATATAACTATTTTCCCAATTATCAATACTATTACCACTTTTAACTTTTACAAGCATTCATTTCCCTTTAAATACAGGGAATAAGCTTCACACCTAGCACAAAATAATGAGCATGGCAACCTTTACGGTTGCCCAACACTTACCCCACACTTCCAAAAAAGCAAAGGAAGCGCGGAGGAAAAAACTACCCGACAGCGAACCAAAACCCGCAAAAATACGCCCGATGCGAGTGGAAATGTATTGTATTTATTGGAACAGATGATTGGGGAATAATTCACCACGCAGCAATCCGTAAAGGCGCGATTCATCGCGTCTCCCTCAATGACCCAAACCCGTTCCAATAAATGCAATACATTGCAACGGACAGCGGGGACACTACTAAATCGAAGATGATACTCGCCGTCCTAAAACATCCCCACAATCCAAGCCACAAAAATCCCAGCATAATTGCCTAAACCCAACCCTAAAATAGATAGGGCAATTCCTACAGGCAATAATTCTTGGTTCTTGATGGCGCTGGCTACTTGTGGAATAAAAGGCGGTCCCATTAATGCTGCGGTGCTGCTTATTATAAAACTATCTGTATCAATTTTAAAAATTATGGCGAGTAAATAATGTAGTGCAATTATACACAATAATAGCACTGCATTTAATGCTAAATAATTTCCTCCCATTGACATCATGCTGGCGAAATCTGCCAAATATCCAATAGCCAATCCAAAAATTAATAAGAGATATTGCGCATAATTATAAACACCTTTTAAATTTCTAATTGCTGGAAAAAAGGACAATGCAATGCCCACGGTCGTTAGTGTCAGCATTAAAATAGTTTGATTTAATTCTCCATTTATAGCTGGAATTGCCATTGCGCAAGCGGCTGAAAACGCAATTGCTCCCAAACCCAATAAAGTTGCAATAATTAACGGTTGAATCGTAGACCTTTGCCATTTTTTAGGTGGAAAAGGCAGGTATGTTGTTTTTGTTTCTTCTAAGGCAAGTTCTTCTTCCTTTTGTTTTATTTTGAAATTTGGCAGCAGCAAACCAAAAAAGAATTTACCCACTGAGAATAAAAAAAATAGGTAGAGTCCAGAACATAAAGCATCTGTTGCACTTAATAAAAGAAATAATTGATCACTAGCTCCGACTCCTTTGCTGACTGCAATCATGTTCGGCGTTCCGCCTATATACACCCCTGCCATCATTCCCGAAGTGGCAGCTATATTAGCAACAATGTCTTTAAAAAAATAGCCAATTGATATGCTTGCAATCAGCGTTGAAATAATTCCCAATACAAATGCCAGCATGGTTTTGCCAGTATATTTCGACCACTCTTTCACATTGCATAGCATCAGTAACAAGGGAATTGCCAACAACACTGAAGCATATGCAATGACCTGAGAAGTATTTGAAATTGCAGTCACAATCTCTTCTGCCAATTTAGGTTCCAACCAACTCAGCAACCAGAATTGTTTGGTATTGCCCAATAAAATTCCAATTCCATAGCAAATGAAAATATCTCCTAAAATCTTATTTAACTTGATTTTTCGGCTGATTTTCATTAGCAAGAAAGGAAGAAAAAAAATAATTAGGGTTTGAATGATGGCTACTATGGCAGCATTCATACCGAAAACATCTTATTGACAAAAGCAATTAATAACATATCACGTTGAGCCGGTTCTAGCGTATTCAATAAATTGTTAATCATTACAAAATTTTCAGGTATCCCTTTGTCATCTTTGCCCAAAATTTGTTCTAATCCATCCAGCATTTCAGGACTAAAGTTTGCCAACATACCTTGCAACATAGCAGGGTCTAGCATCGCTTGTGTAGGATTTGTTGTTGTTGCTTTTAGTTCTTCAACGGTTGCTTTCAAATCTTTCATCAGTTCATTCATATGGGGCGCATTAAAATGAGAGATCGAAATATGGATGCCAGCATCGGAAACATTTGATTTTAATTGCGCTTGGAGAAACCACCCTTTTTCTTTCATTTGTTCTGCCAACTCAAATACATTTACGGCTTCTGAATTAGAGGCAAAGGACAGCAAACTAATGTCTGGCTCACCTAGCAAATACAACTCTGGAATGTCTTTGAGTGCTTTGATCACTGCATCACGCCCTTCCATACATGCTTTTACAGCATTCATATATCCCTGTGTTCCTAAAAACTTAAAAAGACTCCAAGCTGCTGCCATTGGACCGCCTGTTTTACTGGATAAAACGGTTGGGTTGATAATGGTGTATCCTGGCCAGGCTGAACAGCTAAAGAACTGGTATTTCCTCAATTCTTTATTTTTATAAGTAATGGTAGAACAGCCTTTTGGCACATAACCAAATTTATGCAAATCGCAAGAAATAGAAGTTACACCAGGTATGCCAAAATCAAATGATGGCATCGGATAATCCAACATTTTAGCAAAAGGAAGGAACATTCCCCCAACACAAGCATCTACATGACAAAGAATATTTTTGGCCTGAGCCAAAGCGGCAATGGCTTCAATATCATCAATCACACCGTGTGTATAGGAAGGAGCTGAACCCACCAATAATATTGTTTGATCGTTAATTGCCTCCTCCATTCCTTTTAAATCAGCTTTAAAAGTTGTTCTATTTACTGAAATCGTCTTCACCGTCACATTCAAATAATGTCCTGCTTTGTGAAAACAAGGATGAGCGGTTTCTGGAATGACAATTTCTGGCTTGGTAATTTCTGGAAACAAGTCGCGCGCTCGGTCTCTGGCAGTTTTTACAGCCAACATAACGCTTTCTGTTCCACCGCTCGTACAATTACCAACAGCTTCCGTCCCTCCATTTAACAAGTCCGCTACCATTGCAATAACCTCTCTTTCCAAGATCAATAAACTAGGAAATTGGGTTGGGTCCAATCCATTTTCAGTTAAATAGAGATTATACGCATCATCGGCAAGTTTATGAGCATCGGGAATGGTTTTATAAATGTATGCCATCACCTTGCCTTCTTGCCAGGGAATGTCATCTCTCTTTAGCTCTTTTAAAGCATTGTAAATATTTTCTGTACTATCTGTATTGGTAGGAAATTTCATTGTTTTCTTTTGAATTTAGTTTCTATCTTATTATTGACCTAATTTCTCCAACTGTTATGGTTACATTTTTCGATGAATTTTTTGGATGCTCTGTCCCTCAAATATAGGAGAATAATATTAGTATTTATAAGCAACTCTAAAAATATGAGTCTACTCCAAAAAGAGATAAACTTCACAAAATAGAATTTTTTAGATGAGATTTACATTTTTCGAGATTCGTTGATGCCTTAGCATCAGCGGATTGAGAAATATGGAAAGGTCGCTAAAAAAACATTTTTGATTTTTTATCTTTCTGGAGTGGACTCAAATATTGAGTACTCAATTGTTTTATTTGAATGCTCATTCCACAAAAAAATCACTTTCGTTATAAAATTCATTTCCTATTTCATATTGCATTTATTGATTTTTGGTTTTGTGGTTGATTGGTTATAATCAAATTTATATTAAATCTATTAGATTTTATTACAGGATTTTTAAAATCAAATACCACCCTGCAAGGGAGAAGTTATATTTCTTGTGATAACAACGGCGATTGCTCCACGAATCTTAATCCACTCATTCCAAGGTCTGCCCTGAACTTGACTGGATGCCTGCTCTCAAATTGATTGGACGGCGAGTATCTTCTTCGATTTAGTAGTGTCCCCGCTGTCCGTTGCAATGCATTTATGCGTGCCTGCAAAGTGTGGGGCAACCACGAGGGTTGACCGTATGCACGCATAAATACATTTCCTCTCGCATCGGGCGTATTTTTGCAGAATTTGAGTGCGCTGTAGTAGAGTTCGTCCTCCGCGCTTCCCTTGCTTTTTATAGCACAGACCACCGTTGCCCCATAATACTGACGCGTAGAAGGATCTGTGGAAGAAAAAACCACCTAGATTCTAATTTTTTTCCAGTTTAAATTTTGCAAATTGAAAAATCCTTACATATTTGGTCAACCAATTATTGGTTAACCAATTTTGAAGATACATTTATGCTCGATAGATTACAGAAAATTTCAATAGAGAATCCAGTTGATAAGATCAGACATGTTCATAATTTAATGAACTCCATACGCCAATCAAATTCAATAATTTCACATCGAAACCTGTCTCTTCCTTGCACTCTCTAATAGCGCATTCGCTTGGTGTTTCTCCCGAATCATTACAGCCACCAGGCATTGCCCAACGTCCATTATCATTCCTTTTAATTAGTAATATTTCCCCCTCATTGTTTACCACAAAAATGTCGCAGCCCACTAAAGGTGTTATTGGTTTTGGCATGGTTATTTTTTTAATGTTGGTTCTGAAAATATTTGTGTGTTTTTAGAGCTGCTTTAATGATACAATGCTCTAATATTAGAATCAGAATTCCTATAATATCTTCTTAAATATATTAGTAATTTTTTATTTTGTAATGAAAAATCAAGAATTTGTACATTTTATTGGCGTTTTCATCCTTATTTTCCTTTAAGGTGTCAAGTTTTGTAGTCTACAGATAATGGGTTGTCGTTTAACTACTGGAACCACAAAGGCACAAAGAACACAAAGAAAAATCCTCCGATTTTAGCTTGGTCATTATCATTAGAAAATTGTGGTATAACCACCAGCAAACATTCTCCCATTTTTCATTGAAGCATTGAAGAATTCTTAAAGCAAGGGAAGCGCGGAGGATGAACTCAACGACAGCGAACCTAAATCCGCGAAAATACGCCCGATGCGAGTGGAAATGCATTTATGACTACCCATAAGTACGGGCAACCCTCGCGGTTGCCCACCTACTTTCCAAGCACACATAAATGCATTGCAGCGGACAGCGGGGAGACGACTTAATCAAAGAGGATACTCGCCGTCCAAAAATCAATTACAAACTACTCAATTAATCATCTATCAAATTTTGCCCTCAATATTTTAGCTATTTCTTCTATTTCCCTAAAGTTTCTTCCATTTCGTTAAAAGACAACTTCATATTACATTAAGTTCATTAATTGATTACCCCACTCATCCAGCAACCCTTCAGGGTACTCACTTAATTCTCCTTTACTGTCCAACTGAATATTAACGATTTCGCTATACTGCTCTTGCTCTTCTACAATCTTTTTAAAGTAAAATAATATAATTTTATTTTTGTCCAGATCATCTCTATTGACACCAACTCTTATACCATTTAATAGGTGGTCACTGTGCGTTTCTATAATTATTTGTATGTCATTTTTAGCTACTAAAGCTATTAATCTACCCAACTCTGCTTGACCTTTTGGATGAATATGACTTTCAGGGTTTTCAATGATTAATAATGCTCCTGGTTTTGCAGAAAGCAAAGCTGTAACTACAGGTAAAGAGTATGTTATTCCAAAACCAACATTTTCAGGTTTGAAACGATTGGTATTTCCATAGGTAGGTTGCTCAAATTCATATTCTAATAAAACTTCATCCTGATTTATTGAGGTTGTTCTTACATTTATACCTGGCGAAATCTCTCCTAACCATAAGTTAATTTGATTAATCAATGTTTTATCAACAATGGTTTTCTTTAAGATTTTGTCTTCTATAAAAGATTTTGGGTGCAAAATATTATCAAAAGCTATTTTTTCATCATAATATGTCTCTATATAATGCGCCGCAAACTGTCCATTAATACCAATATTTCTATTTTGGACTACTTCATTATTACTTTTTGGATAGGTTGACTTAGGCTCTATTCTAAATGCATTTAAATATTGAAATTTATTTGAGAAAAGACCTGTATTTATGCTTGCATTCGTAATTTTTTCTTCGAAAGACTTTTTTTTACTTTCTTCTATAATTGGTGGCAACTCATCTTTTTCAATAACATATTCATAGTGAAAAGGAATTTCTAAATCATTATCTAATTTCAAGTTAAGTTCCAATTTATCGTCCTTCTTAGCATATTGATAGAAAGCATCTTTACTATTACCAATGTTAACATATTGTCCTCGTAAAGAAAGCCTACCTTTATCCCTTCCAGAAGCCATATTACTTTGCCTAAGCAAAAGTAAACTTTGAATAAACGAGCTTTTTCCTTGACCATTCATTCCAAGCAAAACATTTAAATTTCTAAGAGGAAAATACTTAGACCTTATGGCTTTAAAGTTTTTTATCTCAACATGTTTTATCATTAAACTTCTTTTATTGATTCATAGATTAACTCCTTTATTATTTGATGTCTATACTTCACTCTTTTTTCATCTCCTGTTGCGCTTGTTACAGACTTGAAAAAATCATAATTATTTTCCAACTCTTCTCTAAATTTCGTTTTGAATTTTGATTTGTTTTTTTCTAATTTAACTATCTGATCTTCATTTAATAATGCAAATTGTGTTGACAATCCATCAAAAAGTGCTTTATTAATAGGAGGAAGCTTTTTATATACTCCGCGCACTTTTCTGAAAGCTTCTTTGTCAAATATTTTTTTTGCTAACAACATTGATGATTCATAAGCCTGCTTAATTTTGCTTAACTCCTCTTCCGATATATTATAAATTTCAGCCATTGCACGACTCATATAGGAATCAATATCTTGACCATAATCTTTTTGTCCATAATTATCGGTTCCCAATAAGAAAAAAGCCAAAAAACGATTTGCAAAATCTCGATCTAACATTCGCTTTGTCGAAATTCTATTTTCAGTAACTTCTTTAAATGCTTGAGTTTCTGCAAGTTCATGGATAAATCTAGCTGGACGACCTTGAAACAAGGCATGCCTAATTTCTTGAGGTTCTAAAATAAGTCCTCCTGTATTTATTCGTTTAAAAATATTATATTTCACATCAGTAGGAGTTCCTGGCATAATCTTATGCAATACTACTTTTGTTTCTTCAATCGTTCTTTGTAAATCAATTGCTAAGTCATCCCATTTTGTACCATTAAGATGAGTCAAAAATTCCATATTACATAATGGTTGTTTTTTTAAGACAGCAAAATTTCTTATGCTACTCAATCTTTGCAGTCCATCAACTATTAACCAGTTATTATCATCACTAGCATCAAAAAAGAAAGCAGGAAGGGGAAAACGAATAAGTATAGATTCAATCAGTCTACTTTGTTTGGTTTTATCCCAGAGATCATCCTTCCTTTGAAAATAAGACTCTGTGTTCATTTGAATACTCCCTCTATCAATCCGTTTAATAAGGGAATCCAAAGATTGATTTTTTGTTTCAACTTTTATTAGCGTAGGATCAAATGGTTTTTCCATCAATGCTATTGATTCGTTTGCAGTTTCTAACTCCGTACCATCGCCAGCATCAATTATTACATTAGCAGTATTTTCTTTAGGTTTTTCTAATCTTTCTTCTTTCATTTCTAATTACTATCATAAAGTTACAAATGTAATACAATCAAGTCACTTTTTTACTCGTGAAAAAGATTTTGGTTAAAAGCAATTCGTGTTTTTACAGGTCTTAACATTTATCACCCTTCTTCTACTGCTCACAATTAGATATTTTAAAAAAGTTAATCCAAGATACTATGCACTCTCCCAACTCACTCCCCCACCTTCCCAATCCTCTTCCCAATCAAAAACCCATTCAACAAAACAGCACTATCAACCACCCCATTTTCATTTTTGAGAAACTTGATTGCTGCGTCTGATTCATGCATATAGAATTGATTTTCTGATTGGGGTATTAGGTGGAAGATATTATTTTCTCCCATATTTACAAAAAGAGAGTCGTTTTCTACAAGTATTTTTAAATTAAAGCCTGGACCTAGCTCGTATTCTCCTGAATATTGTTTTAATATTTCTGAATTAAGATCGACTTCTTTTCTTTGTAGTGGAAGTTCGTATTCGGAATTTGATAGAATGGCATTTATGCTAGCTGTCATTTCATTTGCTATTGGATGCCTTGTGTTGCTGAGTATTATTATTGTTAAATATTTCGGCTCATGAAAGGATTTAGTGGAAACGTTGTTGGTCTTTGGCTATTTATTGGGTGGCTGTTGGCTGTTGGCTATTGGTCAAAAGCCAAGTGCTAAAAGCTAAAAGCTTTTCCACTAAATTCCTCCCTGAGCCAATATTATTTCGTCATTTCTATCTATTAGTATTGAACCGCTAAATCTTCCTAACTCATTGTATCGCTCTGCTAATTCAACTATTTTTGAGTTAATTGTTTCTTCACTCTGGACTTTGTTGGTTTGACCTTTTACTTGGGGAGCAAACCAAAAAATTGATAGTAGTATCAGTATTCGTAATTTCATGCTTCTTTGTTTATTTGAGACAATGGGTCTATGGTATAATGCTACAATGTTAATAAAGTTACAATCAAAATTCTCACAATATCTTTTTAATTATACTTATAATTTTTTATTTTGTAATGAAAAATCAAGAATTTGCACATTTGATTGGCTTTTGCATCCTTATTTTACTTTAAAGTGTCAAATTTTTGTAGGCTACAGATAAGGGTTTCTTATTTAATCATTGAAACCACAAAGGCACAAAGGACACAAAGAAAAATCCTTCGATTTTAGCTTGGTCATTATCATTAGAAAATTGTGGTATAACCACCAGCAAACATTCTCGCATTCTCGCATTTTTCATTGAAGCATTAAAGCATTGAAGCATTCTTAAAGCAAGGGAAGCGCGGAGGCTGAACTCAGCGACAGCGCAGCTAAATTCGCGAAACTACGCCCGATGCGAGAGGAAATGCATTTATGCGTGTACGGACAACCCTTGCGGTTGCCCCCCACTTTGCAAACACGCATAAAGGCATTGCAACGGACAGCGGGGAGACGACCAACTCGAAGATGATATTCGCCGTCCTAACCCTTCTTTTTCCACCATTTCTTCTTACGTTTCTTAGACCTTTCTTCGCGAAAACTTTGCTTGTCTTCTTTAAATTGATCTAAGATTCCTCGATCTTTATAGAACTTTCGTTTGGATAAGTGAAATTTGAATTTGTTTACGCCTTCTGCATTTGTTTCCACTTCTACGAACACTTTTTTGTTTGCGTCGGCATAACCTGTTTTCTCTGGGACAAGCTCTAAATCCCTGGATTTTATATTATTTATTGGAACCGAAATCCAAATATTTGTTTTGTCCTCAAAGCTGAAAGTGCCTTCTGCGAAAAGGTTTATTGCATTGGATTGCACTTCCATTATTGGAAATTCTAACTCGTTTCCTGTAATGCGTACTTGGTTGGATATTGGAGCAAATTTTAAATTACCAAATCGTTCTGCTCTCTTAATTTTCATGGCAATGGAATCCAGTGGAGCAAAGCCTTGTAGTTCTACATTGTATAAGCGAAAGTCGAGCAAACCTTTTGTTGATTCCGTCAATAAGCCTTTTCCTTCTTCTTGTAAAATGCCTTCAAAGTCTAAATTCAAAGTGATTTTTCCTGATAATTTTTCGATGTTTTGTAAAGAGAGTATTGATAAATAATCGAGGCTTTTTAGTAATGCCGCCAAATCTAGTTCATTTGTGCGAAAATTGACATCAAAGGGGACGGTTTTTTCTTTTCCAATGTCTATTGTGCCGTCCATCCCTACTCTACCATTGAGAAAATTAAAGACGGTTTTCTCTAAAACTAATTTCCCCGATTCTGTAAGGTGAATGCCTGTTTCAAAGTTTTTTATCTTTAATTTATCAGAATAAATAAAAGCATCGACCCTGATCTGAAGGCTTGGATCAAAGGTATTGAGTATTCCCGTTATGGTCTTTTTCATTCCATCAATATTACTACCAATGTTTTCTTTCTCAGGAGTATAATCATTTGTAGTATCATCACCACTACCAAAAAGATATAAAAAATTATCCCAAGTTAGCAAAGGAGATTTTACCAACGCATTCGTTTTCAATTGTTTGCCTGTATTCCCAATAACTAATTCGCTGATGTTCTCAATTCCTCCTGAAAATAATATTTCTTGTTTGTATAAATCTGAATTTAAATAAAAATTAAAATCAGCATTATCTTTAGAAAGCTTCATATCAATTTTAGTCAACGGAAAACTTATGTCCACAGCTTTGTAATAAACTTCGCTGTCTTTTATTTCCACTGTCGCATTTGAAGCGTTTAACAGTTGGCTCATAGATGTTACCTCACCAGCAAAATCTAGGTCTACAAAAAACCTTCCTTTGCTAAAAAAGAATTGATCGGTTTTGAAAAAATTATTAAAAACAACTGGATCTCCTTCCAAACTAATTATGGTATTTACAAAAGAATTGTCTGCATTTACAAAAAGTGGATCTGGTTTGTATTTTATATTGCCTTTTAATGATTTTCCTTTATTCAAATTAAAATCTATCTCTCCTGTAGATGTGTTGGGAATCAATCCTTTTTCATCATCCCAAATTCCTTTTTGTTTTACATCAATCTCTACATCGTGGGGAAGGTCGTTTAAATCTTTTAATAATTTAACCGTAAAAAAATTCACTTTCGGCAATAGTTTCTTTAGATTTAATTTTTCTGTATGCAATTCAAATTCAAAGGGCGTTTTACTTGGATCACTTATATCTATAACTGCATTTAAACTTACCGTTCCATTGTCATAATTAAAAACTGTGTTTTCCAATATTAATAAATGATCGCTTTCAAAATGCAGCCCAGTACTAAAGTCATGAAATTGTAAATTTTCATCATAAATCAAGGTATCCACCTTAATCAAAAGTCTGGGTTGAAAATTATGGTGGATTCCTCTAGCCATTTCCTTCATTGATTTCTTCTTTTCTCTTTCCGACTTGGGCTTATCATTTTTCAAATATCCATTTTCACCAAATAAATCTAAAAAATCTGTCCAACCCAATTTGTTTGCATGAACTTCCACTATACTCTTTGCTTGCCCACCATTTAAGTCAAACAATAGTTCGGGCAGTTTTTCCAAGCCTCCTTTTATTTTGTAATTGTGATTCTTTTTCCAAGTACTGCTAATCAATGAAAAATTGGCATCTCCAGCCTTCTTATTTAGCTCTAATTTTTTAAAAGGAAAAGAGACTCTAGCAGGCTTATAAAATACTGAAAAATCTTCCAGTTTCAATTTGGCATCACTGTCTGTCAACAAATCATTCATATTAGAGAATGATCCATTTATGTCTGCAAACAATTCAAATGCTCCTTTGTTAAAAAAGAACTGATCGTTTTCTAACCAATCACTTATCCCTTTTGCCTCCCCTTCAATTTTTGTATCGGCATTTACAACCAAGCCATCATCAGGTGAGGAAGTTATCAAAGCATCTTTGGTTTGAATATGGAAATCGTCGTATTTGATACTGAAGGTATCCAATTCAAATCTCAAATTTTTCTCGTGTTCCAATAAAGCCCTTTCATCGTCGTAAATTTTATTTAAAATTCGCCCCTTTCCATAAACCCCCTCAAAAACAAATTTCTCGTCTTTTATTGTAGCATTTACATCATTACCATCAAATACAAACTGAATCTCAATGTCGGGATTTTCACCAAATTCAAATGAGCCTTTCACGGTTGTTTTGGTATAAAAAGGCTTCCTTATCTCATAGTTTACAAATTTCTTAGCTAGTCTCTCGTGCAAAAGAGCCATAACTTTCTGGAATCTGCTGTGTTCATTTTCAAATACCAAAGTAGAAAGGGCCGATCCGTCCATATAGTAATTTGCACTAAACAATAGGTGTTCGTCATTTGCCTTCAAGTCAAAAGGCTTAACTTTCAATAAGTTATCTATTATATCAATCTTGGTATTTCCAGAAAGGCGGCTATTTTTCAGAAATACATCTTTTTTCTCATTAAAGATGAACTGGTCAACAGTGAAATTAAATTCAACATCTGCAGATTGTTTTTCTTCTAATAGATTTAGACCACAAACCAACTTATTGATATTTCCCTTAATACCTGTTTCTCTCAGCTCGTGATAAGAATTAAATGTTACATTATAAAGATTTATTTTTAAATGATCGTTTTTGATTTTAAAAGGAATGTCTTTTTCATCACTTTCTTCCTCTATTTTTTGTTTAAATAGATTAAATAGATTATTATTGTGTCTTGAATCAGTTCTTAAATTGATTGCGCCATTCACTACTTCTATAGATTTGACCTCTAACTTGCTGTTTAATAGTTCCTTAAGGGAAATTGCGATGCTTAGATTCTCAAAAAATACAATAGGGTTTTTATGGTTTTGATGATCCTCCTCAGATAGTTTTACATTTTTCAAGAAAATGGTAGCTGCTGGAAAATTTGAAAAAATGCTTACAGAGGCTTTGTCAAATGATATCCCTCCATTATTGATAAACGACAATTTATCAAATACTTTTTGCTCATTAGATTGCAAATACATATTCAATGCGATCATTGAACACAGACTGACAAAGAATAATATTACGCATAATATTAATATATATTTTACACATTTAACAACATTTAATGATTTCACAGCTTGATTCTGATTTCTTTTATCATTGTTCAATTTTAGATATTAAACGAAAACTAAGTAATACTGATATAAATAACGAGTACATTGATTATATTAACATTTAAAATTATCAAACTGCTTTTTTATAAAATTTAGTGTTCATTTGACTTAGTGAAACGAAATTAATAACTTGAGCCAATTTATCATTACCTTTTTCCGATTTTCTTCGTTGTCAAAAGTACCCCGTAGCTCGGCTACCGAACGTCGAACCAGCATACTTTCAACGCCTAGTAAATCGAAAAAATTTGATAACAAATTTTGGCTCAACTTATTTATTTCATTTGACTTATAAAATTACTGCAAATTTATTTACTAGAATAAAATTATTGAATCAATTCAAGCGATTAATTAGTATATATCTTTATGAGGCACGTTTTCACATTATTATTCATCCTTGTTATACAAGGTTGCAGCAAAAAGGCACAGCCAACTGTTCAACTTCCACCTGTTGAAGAAATTCCAGAAGTAGTTAAAGTTCTTTCTGAACCTAATATTTCAGCTGACTCTGTATTTTTTCTAAATACTGCAATTGTTACTTTATCCCATGATGTAGACAATGTCGCCATCCATTATAGTGTAGATGGTTCGGAAGTAACAGAAGATAGTCCAATTTATGTCTCCCCTTTAAATGTAGATATAAACATTGATCTCAAATGCAAGGCTTATCATCCAGATTATGTCGCTCCCAGTAATTTAAGCAATCTTTCGCTTAGAAAATGTATAAGTACACCTGAGCTAATACTAAAACAAAGCTCTACATTGCCAAATGAACCATTTATGGGTACAGGACTAACAGCATTGTCTGATTTAAAAAAAGGCGAGTTGAAAGGTGAAGAAAGTCCAAATTGGATTGGTTTTCAAGAAGAGGAAATCGTTTTTGAATATAAATTAGATAAGCCTATCTATTGTAACGGCATCAGTATTAGCACGCTGAGTAATCCACTAAAAGGTGTTCTAAATCCTCAACGATTTGAGATTGATGTAGATGATGAATTAGTCGGTTTTTTACAAATAAAAGCACCTGCTGGAAAAACACCCCCTGAACTTAAAATATGGGATTTTTCAGTCAAAAATAAAATTAAAAAGAGTATAAAAATAAAGGTTGTAAATGCCAAAACTGTTCCTAATTGGTATGAAGATCAAATGGAAAAACCGTGGATATTTATTGATGAAATTATTATAAACTAAACCAAATTACTCAATTCCCATAACTTTTCAAATTCATTAGAATACACTTTAAACATATCTGATTCTGCATTGGTAATTTCCATCATAGGGCTGCGAGAAGCTCTAAGAGAATAAATATACTGAACCATTGTCATTCGATTATCTGTTCGACATAGTTGCATGGAAATTAAACCCATTTTCAAAGTTCTAATTTCCAAGTTGGACTGAACTTCTGGGGCTAATGATTCTTTTATTGCTGTAAAAAAATTATAAGAATTTCTAATATCCTCTTTCACTACTTTCAATGTCACAGCAGAAATTTGAGCGGTATTTAAAAAGGCAGGTAAATGTGGATTATTTTCATCCATTATTAAAACTCGAATTTTAACTCCTCGTTTTGCTAAATTTTCTAATTCTTCTTCAATTTTGTTTCCATCTGCCCAAACGATCAAAGTGTAACCCAACAAATCAATATTTCGTTTGGCAGTTTTTAATCTTTCCACCCATAAACGAGGTGAGCCAAAATCGCTGCTCGTCGCCAAAATACGATTCAAACCGTTCTCTTTGCTATCTTCTAGTAGTTTGACAGAACTTCTAAATTCAGATAAAGTTCCATCCAATTTTCCGATAGATTGATCTACAGGATCGCCTCCCAACAAATTCCATAAAGCTGAAACAGCAGCAACAGTAAAGATTGTAAAGCCAGTATTTTTAAAAAGCTCACCAAAAAAAACAAATTTATCATTATCAACTGCAGCGGAAAGATTAGAGACAAGAAAGCCACAAAGAATCAATAAAAAGGATATTATTAGAAAAATTATAAAAGGTTTAATTTGGCTAAGTTTCATATAAATATTGGTTTGGGATTCAAATATGGATAATTTTTCCAATAATTTGTCACACACTTACAAAATATAGCAAGAAGTTTTGTAATTTGAGAGTAATATATATAAAATTCTGACAATCCTATATCTATGAAACTATATTTTACAAAAATCATTCCAGTCATTTTGATCGGCTTCATTTATTGCTTTTCATTTCATAATTTACAAAGTCAATGCAATGGAGCATTAGAATTATGCGATAAAAAATACAATGAAGTAGCCTATTTAACGACTCACAATGCCTACAATGTTGCTCAAGACAGCTTTGAGTTTCCAAACCAAAATTTCAATATAGCTACTCAGTTATCAGAGGGCGTGAGAGGATTGATGATTGATGTTTATGATTTCAATGGAGAATCACTCGTCTATCATAGTTTTTCAGGTTTAGGTTCTGCGCCTTTTCAAGAAAATTTAACTGCTATCAAAGCCTTTTTAGACGAAAACCCCAACGAAATTGTAACGATCATTTTAGAATGTTATACAAGTGCAAATGCAATTGAAAACGATCTCGAAGAAACTGGTTTGATGGATTATTTATATACCTTTAAATCGGAAGATGGTTGGCAAAGCTTGCAAGAAATGATTGACAACAATGATAGATTGGTTATACTTTCTGATAGGGATGATGCTACGGAAGATCAAGCATGGTATCACTATGTTTGGGATCATGCAGTGGAAACACATTTTTCGGCAGCCAGTTATTTAGACTTCAGTTGTGATTACAATCGAGGTGATGCCTCCAACGATTTATTTATTCTAAATCATTTTATCTCAGGTGAAATTTCAGGCGATCCAGAACAAGCATTGCTTATCAATGAAGGTTCCTATTTAAGTATTCGCGCCATTGAATGCCAACAAATCACAGGCAAATTACCCAATTTTGTAACGGTAGATTTTTATGAATTGGGAAACACTTTAGATGTCGTAAACGAATTAAATGGTGTAATTCCCGACACGGATATAAATTCAATAAATGTTAACTCATTATCCATATCCGTCTATCCAAACCCAACACAAAATCATTTAACTATAGAAAATAATTTCACAGAAATAAACGATCTCGCACTGTATTCCGTATTAGGAGAAAAAATACAATTAAACAAAGAATTAATTAATAGCAATTCGTCTAAAATCTCATTGGATGTATCGCAGCTTGCAACAGGATTTTATTTTATTAGAGTGAATGAAGGTGTGGTGAAGTTTTTTAAGGAGTGAATTTAATTTCCACATTCAAGCCTGCAATCCAAATAAGAACAATCAAAAAAGTAGTTTTCTGCAATAACGGCAAACAGGCAATTCCATGACAAGTATAGTAAATATAGTTGTTTAAGATCAAAAGTAAAAGACAATCAATGCCTGAAATTTTATAAATAGTAAGATTAGTGAATACTACTTCTCATTCTCCACAGCATGATTCCAACAAGCAACCAAAATTTGCTCCAAAATCTCCAAATCCACATCTGCCAACTTAATGATATAAAGACACACACTTCCAGTTTTGTGCTTCCCCAGTTTCTCTAACAATTGAGACTGTCCTTTAAATTTTGTCAGAGCATAAAACACCATTTTTTGCTTTCTTGGCGAAAAACTAATCAAAGGTAAATCTCCTTCATGGCCACTTTCATATTTATAATGATTGCTTCCAAATCCAATGATAGAAGGTCCCCACATCACAGGCTCTAGTGACAAATTATAATTGTCCTTCAGAAATCAACTCGCTTAAATTCTAATCTTCCAACATCTTTATTTGATCTAAAAATCTTATCCATCCGCTTAGTTATTGGCAATGAAAGTTTTTGAAGATTTATTGACAATGCATTTAGTGGCTCTCCCTCTTCACGTGTTGAGGGATTTAATCCTTTTCTAATTGCCCCAGAAAAATAATAGCTGGTTCTTATATTAATAAACTTTTTAGATTCCAATTCAAACCCATTTTTTCTCATAATTGACGCGTAATAATCAACAGGACGACCATAGCACAATTCGTCTCCTTTGATTTTATCCTCGATACGCTCAAATAGAAAAACTCGATCTTTACTAACTCTACTCAGTTCATTGATGATTTTTTTCAACATCACTTCATCCGTATTATGCTGAAGCACAGTAGCAGTAAAGACAATATCAAAAGTTTGATCGTCAAATGGCAATTCCGTACCATTTATTTTAATAATCTCAACATCACTCGGCACCTTGTTTGTTGCCAAACGAACCATTTGTGAAGAAATATCAACAGCAGTCAATTTTTTAGGCTTATGCTTGTAAACTTCCAATAAATTTCCACCAGGACCACAACCGATTTCAAGAACGCTTTTCCCCTTAAATTCTACCTCGTTCAAAAGTTCTAAAAAACGGATTCTTTTATACCTATAAAAAGGTTCATCGTCTCCCGCAATCACATTGTCGCCCGCATCCCTTGACTCTATTCGCTTACCAACTTTTGTCCAATATTCTTCTGGTTGATATTTTTCCATATATATAAATGTTATAATATTAATTGATGGTCATTTCATTCCCAACTTGCTCACATCAAGCGTCAAGCGTCATTCCCAACTTGCTCACACCACTCATCAAGCGTCAAGCGTCATTCCCAACTTGATTGGGAATCTATACCCAACGATGCAAGACTAATCCTAAATTTCAACGCAAAGATAAGTATTCCCAAATTCTACCCAATCTTTACAACGAATATTCGGATAAAAGCGTATAATCAATTACCAAAATGAAGCTTCATACCTTCATGAGAGCCAACAAAACCGAGCTTTTTGTAAAATTTCAAAGCCTCGTGTCGTTTTTTATCTGTCGTTAATTGCAAAAGATGCGCTCCTCGTTCCTTTGCCCGATTGATTGCCCATTTGAACAATTTTTCCCCAATGCCTTTTCCCCGTTGATCTTCCCTAATTCTCACCGCCTCAATTTGCGCCCGAATTCCTCCCTGATAAGTCAAATATTGGATAAAACTCAATTGCAAAGTTCCAATTATTTCATCTTCATCATTCAACACCACCATCAATTCCTGATTCTTATCCTTGTCAATATTCTCAAAAGCATGATAATACTTTTCAGGCAATGGCTCCTTATAATCCTCTCGCAAACTTCCCAACTTGTCATTCGCAATCATTTGAACGATAAAAGGCACATCGTCTTTTTGAGCTTTTCTAAATTTCATTTTCAATCCAATTTTTCATACAATATAAAATCAGTAGAGACAAGGCATGCCTTGTCTTCTCCATCTATCAATAACACCCAATCAACCAATATTTACAGCCAAGATGTGCAGCCAAGATGTGGAGATAAGGCATGCCTTGTCTCTACCATTCAGATAATTTATATCCAAAACAGCAGCAGCAGCATTTTTTCAATTCGTAATTCGTAATTACAAAATTCGTAATTGATTTTTTAATTCGTAATTCGTAATTATTTTTCCAAATCATCCAACCTTTCACCATAATCAAATTGCAAATCTTCGTGTAAGGTTAAAAGTATTTTTCCAATGTTGTCAATCTCTCTTTGGAAGATATTTTTAAGGACGGTATTGTTTGCAATCGATGGACGTTGCTCTTTTAATTTTTGACAAAAGTAAAGCAATAATTCAACTTCTGTCTCTTTTTTCTTAGAATATCGAATGTACTTTTTTACCATTCGTAAAACCTTCCGAACGCCCTTTTTCATCAAATAATAGGTCTTCTTATTAACCGTCTCAAACTGTTCATCTATCTCGTCTTTGACGGTGTATATATAACTTTTCTCGTCATTCGCTTCAAAAAGTAAATAGGTTAACAACTCCTTGTTCTCCTTCTTAAATTTGGACAAGGAAAGACAAATCTCCAACAGTTCTTCTGGAGATCGACTTGCCAATTCCTTCTTTAGCTCTCTAACGCTTGCTGCTTTCATTAAATCTATTTAAATTAAAAACCTGTGACAATATACTAAAATCATAGAACTTGCCACAAAATAAATTATCTTTAGCATATCATTTTACCACGAACACAATCCTTGTCGCAATGAGATTCCGCATCAAGTGCGAAATGATGGGTTAGGCAGCAACAATTAAAAAATTATGGAGATAATATTTATGCTATTGGCAATTGTATTTTTAGCTAACCTTTTCATTGGTTCGTTTTTAAAAAATTTAGAAAAATCCAATAGCAGCTGGTCATTCGCCGCAATGATGATCTTATCAACTTTTTATGGATTAAGCTTCCTGATTTTTGCTTTGTCACTCTACGGCAATTCCGCACAATACACAACACCCATTGACCCAATGGACTTGGGCTACACTCCATTTGGAGGAAAACACATTATTTCATTAATATTTTATTCTATACTTTTTCATATTTCTGCGATAATGGTTTGGCTAAAAGGCAGAAATCTACCACCACTCACATTGGTCCTCTTCTTTGTATTTATGCTAATTGGTGTAATCATTTACATCCCTATCATACTACAAGTTTCACAAGAAAACATACCTGAATATCACCCAAAACAAAGAGGATATCTTGCCTTTGCATTTATGCCAATTATGAGTATAATAATATTTGTACTGTTGATTATCCAAATCACAAATGAAGAAATCAAGGCTTCACAAGATCGGTTTTATAATAGTAAAGTACTTGATTTTTTAAACCAAAAAATAAAAAACTCACTAAATCTTCCTACTTGGGTTTTTATCTTTTTATTCCCTGTTTTTTTTATCTGCACATTAATATTGCTATTGTTTGGTCAAGATGTAGATTCTTTGGTGAAAGTATTTACCGAGACAACGACATGGCGATTTTCCCAAAAATCACACCCACCCTATTTGGATCATATGGGACATTATTTGTGTACCGTAGCTGCTAAGGGCGATCCCAAAATAGTCAAACCAATTAGACTGGGTAATCGTCACGGAAACACCATCATCGTCAACCGCCAGCTAATGATTGCCAATGCTTATGAGGAAATGATTCAGGATTATACTCCTAAATTTCACAAACTAATTCGTTACATTTATGACAAATACGGTTACGGTTTTTCAAAACACATAAATAGTCCAAAACTTTCCAATTTCACCTATCTCGCAATGAAGCCTTTGGAGTGGTTTTTCTTGATAAACTTGTATTTGTTTTGCTCTAAGCCTGAAGAGAAAATAAAGAAGCAGTATCGCTAGGGGAAATAAAATAGTTCCTTTATACCCGTCGTCTCCCATATTTTCCTCAAATTTGCGGAATAAGATGCAAAAAATTTTACTCATAACACCGCCATTTACTCAATTGAATACGCCTTATCCTGCAACGGCTTATCTAAAGGGTTTTCTGAACACCAAAGAAATTCAATCTTTTCAGGTGGATATGGGCATTGAAGTGATTTTGGAATTGTTCTCTTCGCAAGGTTTGAAAAAATTATTTGGCTCCATTAATCCTAAAAAAAAGTGGTCGGAAAATACGCAGCGAATCCTTTCTTTGCGACAAGATTACATACAAAGCATCGACCAAGTAATCGGTTTTCTACAGGATCAAAACACCAATTTAGCCCATTTTATTTGTACGGGAAATTACCTTCCAGAAGCTTCTCGTTTTGATCAATTAGCGGACCTTGAATGGGCATTTGGAACGATGGGCACAAGGGACAAAGCTCGCCATCTTGCGACTCTCTATTTAGAAGATTTATCCGACTTAATTGTCGAAACGGTGGACCCACATTTCGGCTTCAGTCGTTATGCAGAAAGGCTTGCTCGTTCTGCCACTTCTTTTGATCATTTGTATAAAAAATTATTGGCTCCCAATTCCTTTATTGATGAAATTCATTTAAATTTATTAAAAGATAAAATAGAAAAACAAAAACCTTCTGTGGTGGCAATTTCTGCTCCTTTTCCTGGCAATATTTATAGTGCATTTAAATGTGGGCAATATATTAAAAAAAATTATCCTGAAATAAAAATAGTATTGGGCGGAGGATTTCCCAATACCGAATTGCGCTCTATTTCTGACGCTCGTATTTTTGAATTTTTAGATTTTATTTGTTTGGATGATGGAGAAACGCCTTTTATAAATTTATTAGAACACCTCGATGGGCAACGACCTATCGAGCAATTAAAAAGAACCTTTGCGTTAAATGATGGAAAAGTAGAGTATTTCAATGAAGCCCAAGAAGCAGATGTAAGGCAAGAAAAAGTTGGAACACCAGATTATTCTGATTTTTATTTGGATAAATATTTATCTGTAATTGAAATCGCCAATCCAATGCACCGCCTGTGGAATGATGGCAGATGGAACAAACTCACAATGGCGCACGGTTGTTATTGGGGAAAATGTACTTTTTGCGATATTTCATTGGATTACATTAAAAACTACGAAGCCAATTCCGCTAAATTATTGGTAGATCGAATGGAAGAAATGATTGCTCAAACGGGAGAATCAGGTTTTCATTTTGTCGATGAAGCCGCTCCTCCGTCGCTTATGGGTGAACTGGCAATGGAAATAATCCGCAGGAAAATCACCGTAGTTTGGTGGGCAAATATTCGTTTTGAAAAGAGCTTCACTTTTGATCTCTGTCAATTATTGGCAGCATCGGGTTGTATAGCAATTTCTGGAGGTTTAGAAGTCGCCTCAGATCGTTTGTTGAAATTAATAGAGAAGGGAGTCACCGTTGCGCAAGTGGCAAAAGTAGCGGATAATTTTACACAAAACGGCATTATGGTTCACGCCTATTTGATGTATGGATTTCCAACCCAAACTGTGCAAGAAACAGTCGATTCGCTAGAAATTGTTCGACAATTATTTGAATCAAATGTTTTACAATCCGCATTTTGGCATCAATTTGCGATGACTGCGCACAGCCCTGTCGGAATGGCTCCTGAAAAATTCAAAGTAAAAAACAGATCGAAAGTCGGCACTTTTGCGAACAATGACTTGGTTCATTCAGACCCAACAGGTTGCGATCATGATCTTTTTGCAGAAGGCTTAAAAAAGTCGCTATTCAATTATATGCATGGTATTTGCTTTGACTTTCCATTGCAAGAATGGTTTAGTTTCTCCATTCCAAAAACCACTCATCCAACCAATTATATTGAAAAAGTATTGAGTCAATTTGATGACCGTCCTATTAAAGATTCTACAAAAGTCGTTTGGCTGGGGCGAAAACCTAAAATCACCTCCTTCACCAAAGAAAAAAGGGGCAAAAAACTGAGAATGCAGTCCTTATATTTCACCAATAAAAAGGCAGAAGCAGAAATCATTTTAGAAGAAAAACAAGCGAATTGGCTTTTAGAAAGCCTCCACAAAATTTCCGTCACAAATTCCAAAACCACTCGCTTGAATGAATTGAGGAGTGATTTTGAGAGTCAAGATTTCGGTCCCTTTCCGCTTTTTTGGTTTGGGGAGGATGTTGGGAAGTTACGGCAGATTGGGTTGGTGGTTTTGTAGAAGTTTTCGTAGAAAAAACACATAAAGCATTAATCAATCAACTATCAGAACGTCTACTTGATTTCCATTGTGGATTAATTTTGCACCTTGAATTTTCTTAGTCTGCTCATCAGGCATTTGACTTTCTAAGAACTCTGCAAATAGTGGTTTCTTAGTTGTTTGTTCTTTTTTAAATTTCTTTTTCATGGTTTTATTTTATGTTAAATTTTTTTGACAAAATTGGTGCTTTGATTAGTAGTCTTCAACACAAACAAATATTCAATTATTGAACGTCAATCCGATCCGTTTTTCGTCGAATCATCGAATCGCAAGATCGCTAACTATTTATATCCGATAAAAACGCTTTTATAACATATAAACACTTTATTTAGTCGCAGCAAAGGGAAGCGCGGAGGAAAAAGCTCAACGACAGCGAACCCAAATCTGCGAAAATACGCCCGATGCGAGTGGAAATGCATTTATGTGTGCCTTCGTAGGGGCATCCCTTGCGGTTGCCCTATAAAGGCACACATAAATGCATTGCAACGGACAGCGGGGAGACTTCTTAATCGAAGATGATTCTTACCGTCCGTAATCTAATTATGAATTATGAGTGATGAATTATAAATTTTTGCACATAACCACGAATACGAATTATGAATTTTGCACATAACCACACATAACAAATTACGAATTGGATTGACCACAACTGTCTTCAAAGCCAATTCGTAATAAGTTTTTGTGAAGCTTAAATCTAAAAAACAATCAATTTCCCTGATTCCTTGTTATTTTTATTGCTCAATGTGTAAAAATACATTCCCGATTCTAAACTGTCTTTGTAGAAAATGAAATTCTTTTCTTGAATTTGTTTATTAAAAATTACTTTCCCCTCGGTGTTTGCGATGCTTAGACTTATTGGAAAATCATTATTATCATTGAGTTGGAAGGTGGTTTTTTCGTGGAATGGATTCGGGAATACTTTTGCCATTTGGTTGGATGTGATGTACTCCAAATTAAGACCTACTGTATCGAAAAGCAGAGTGGTATCATTGCTTGCAAATGCAGTGTCTGAAAATATAAAAATGGAGTCCGTTACGACGAATGTGGTATCTCCAAAAATTGGCAGCGTGTCGTTAAAAACAAGAATGGTGTCGTTGCTGACGATTAGGGTATCGTTGTTGATGACCAACAGACTGTCGTTGATGACTTGGATGGTGTCGTTTATTATTACGATCATATCTGGATCAATTTCATAACTTTTGCAACTGTTTGTTATGCCAACTAAAACTTCTTGTCTTAGGTCATTTATTGCTGTTTTAAATTCGTTTAAACAAATGTTATTGAGCTTTGTTGAATCTGGTGTAAAATAGATTTTAAAGAAGGGTGAAAAGTCAGAATTTTTGGCAATCATTTCTCCTGTTTGGCTCACTCCTATTATTTCTCCTTCACTTTCCATTACTATAAATGCATCATTATTTTGTAATAATTCTAAAGAATCAATATTTAATCCATCCATAGAAAATTGGAAACCTACAAGTCCGCTTGAGATTACTTGAATGTCTATTTGTGCATATTTTTCTTCTAAATTTAATTCAGAAAGTGTCAATGTTATGGAATCTGTTGGATTAAAAAGCGCGTATGGAAAAGTACACCAATAATCGTTATTTGGAATGGTGTCTTCTGTTGATCTATAACAATAATTTTCTAAAACAGCATCATAAACATTTATAATTCCATCGTCATTTAAATCGTTACAAAGAGTAGCTTCTGCTTCTTCATCTAATGATGTAAATGCATAATTTTCGGTATCTTGAATGTCTAAAATACCATCTTTATTTATGTCACCACGAAGTGCTGATCCATCACAATTTCCTTCACAATCAATAAGCGCACTTCCAAAAATTTCACCAGTACAGTCTACATAATTATTGCATTCCTCAAGAATGGTAAATTTCAGAGAATCTTCTTCATCTCTGGTAAATTCTAAGCAAATTTGCGACCAGTTGTTGCTGTAATTGGTTTCTACTCTACCCGCTCCATCAGGATCATTTTTCCAATTGGCTCTCAATACTAAGGTATAAATTCCCGTTGGAAACCCTGTTAAATCTAACCATTGACACTCCCAATTACTTTGTCCATCAGAAACGGGATAAATATCACTGCAACCTGCTGAAATTCCCTGATAACCACAACTAAATTTCTTTACACCCAAATCACATTGGTGATCTAGCAGGCAAACTCCTTGCTTAGAGCCAAAAGGAATTCTTGAACCTTGTTCATCAAACATTAAATATTCCATAAAACCTCCAAAATGTGCATGATTGTGACAAGGCGACCATTCCCAAGGGTAAACTAAATCTTCCTCTTCAGGGACTGTTCCAATAAAATAATCTGCATCTCCGATATTGTCTATTTTTGTATCAAATTTCAACAATTCTCTGACCCCATAACCAGAAACACAGCCTTCGTCAATAAAACACTCAAACTCATCAAAATGAGATAAATCTTCATAATCAATAAACATAGTTTGCTTTGCACGCTCTGTATCAACAATTAAATCTGGACCAGCTGGACAATTGGGGTCGCCTGGATAAATGCAATCACTAGCTACAGTTGCGACAGGGTTATAATTGCAAGCTGTTGCATCCATACATCCGATTACTTTTTCTTTGTAAAATATGCTCCACTCGATTTGCTGTCCCTCACAAGTATTAAAATTATCTCCAATTCTTATATAATAGGTTTGATCTTTTATAAGATTAGCTGCCAAAACAGTTAAGGAGTCATTATCTTCACAGCCTCCACTTTGAAAAGAAATAGAACTCGTTACATTTTCATCCCATTTTAAACCAATACATCTATCATAGACCCATATTTTAGTATCGCAATTATTAGAAGGAAAACAAGTTTCTATTTGATAGACTGCTTGGGAATCAGGAGTAAATTCATACCAAACATCTAGTGATTCTGCAATGTGAACGCCTTCCTCAATTGGAAATGCCTCAAAACAATCTTTTCCTATCCCACAGTTAAAAATAAATTCATCCCCTAAGCCGTATTTATCTCCCATTGCAATCAACTCGCCATTGACTCTAATTTTATAAAAACCGTCTGTTCCTGTGGGATTACAACAAGCTCCGTCGCCTTCAGAATCCATTATACCAAATAACAAACAAGCGTCTTTAGCAATGCAAAAAGTATCGCTGAGCATATAATGTGCTGGCATATCTGCTAAAACAATCGTATCCGCGACATATCCGCCTTCTGCTGCAATGTCATAAATGTATTTATTGAATAGGGTATCAAACTTAAAAACTAAAGAATAGATAGTATCTGTCTCATTATAATTTAAGTACCAAGCAACTTCTTGAGGATAATTGTCAACAGCAATATCAATAATGACTTCAACTTCGTTATCACTACAATTGCTTTGTGCGTTGTTTTCAAAAGTGGACAACAGCAAAAATGACAGCAATAAAATTGCAAATTTTGAATAATATGATTGTACGAAGAATTTATTTATCATAATGGAGGATTGTTTTCATAAAATGTCAAAAAATACGTTACAAATTTGTGGTTTTTCGTTATTTGGAAAATTCTAAATCTTTTCCTCTAATTTGTAATACACACATATCAAAAAGTATCTTTGTCTAAAGAATGTATATAAGTTTTCTCAATATTTCTAAGCTCTTAACATTAGTTTTATCACTAATACTCATATCATGCATGATCTTAACGTCTCAAAACGTAAAGAGGTTGGATTTTGTGACAAAAAAAATAGCATCAACACAGGATACCATACAAATTGATACCTTATCTGTCGTTCCCAACTCCTTTCAAATCTACGAGTGCAAAAGTAATAAAGTTATTGATTCTAGTCAATACAAATTTGATAATGCTAAATCAGAGCTTATTTGGTTAGCCAAACCGTCAAATGACTCGCTTTGCATTGATTTTCAAACTTTTCCATTCAATCTAAATAAATCATATTCAAATAAAAAATATGAAACCGTGTCAAAAGATAATCAGGCAGAAAAGCCTTTTCTGGAATACAAGGTCAAAGCACCTTTGTCTGAACTATTTGCGGAAGACGGAATGACGTACAACGGTAGTTTTTCAAGGGGTATTTCTGTGGGAAATCGACAGGATTTGTCGGTCAATTCCAACTTGAATCTGCAATTTGCTGGAACCATTGGAAAGGATATTGAGGTGATTGGTTCGCTGAACGACAATAACATCCCTTTTCAAACGCAAGGCAATACGCAACAGCTTCAAGATTTTGATAAAATTTTCATTCAACTTCGCAAAGGCAATCATCAATTAATTTTGGGAGATTTTTCTGCAGAGGAGCGAAAGAGCCATTTTTTGACTTTCAATAAAAAATTACAAGGCATCAATTACAGCAGTCATGCTAATTTTGGGAAAAATAGTAAATTTTCTACCAACAATAGTTTTGCCATCGCTAGAGGTCGTTATCATCGTCTGAGGTTTTTTGGGGAAGATGGCAATCAAGGGCCTTACAAATTGACAGGTGCAGATGGGGAAACTTTTATCATTGTCTTATCTGGAACGGAGCGGATCTATTTAGAGGGACAGTTATTGACTAGAGGTTCGGATCAAGATTATGTGATTGATTATAATTTGGGTGAAATTTATTTTACGCCCAATCAAATCATTACACAAGATTTAGAATTGGTGATTGAATATGAATATTCCCAACGTTATTACTTGCGTTCATTGCTTCATCATCAATCCAAAATAGAAAATGAAAAATTATCTGTTCGGTTAAATGTTTACAGTGAGCAAGACGCAAAAAATCAAAGTGGTTTGCAAGAGTTGTCTGATTCTCAAAAATCATTGCTTTCAGATATTGGAGATGATTTGGATAAGGCGATTGTTTCCAGTGAAGCTCCAGCAGAACCCGATGACGACCGAGTTTTATACCAAAAACAAGATACTACGGATTTTAACGGTCAACCAATCGAATATTTTGTTAAGTCTGATAGTACTGATGCCGATTTATTTGCGGTTTCTTTTTCTAATGTTGGGCTTAATAATGGTCAATATCAATTGGCACAAAGCACTTTAAATGGCAGGGTTTACGAATTTGTTGGTCGTGATAATGCAGGAAATCCGCAGGGAAGTTATGATCCAGTTGTCCAGATATTTGCTCCTGAAAAAAAGCAGTATTTAAGCCTTGCAGCCGATTATAAATTATCGAATAAAACCAATATTTCAACGGAATTATCGGTGAGCAATGAGGATGTGAATACGTTTTCAAGAAAGGACGACAAAGATGACATTGGTGCGGCTGGGCTGTTTAAAATAGATCATACGGAGAAAATCAGTTCGAAAAAAAATATTACGCTAAAAGCCTTTGCAAATTATGAATGGCGCAATGAGCCTTTCCGTTTTTTACAAGATTATCGCTCTGTGAGGTTTAAGGAAGTTTGGAATGTAAAATCCAATAACATTCCAACCAACGAGCATTTATTGCTTGGAGGGTTTGAATTAAATTTCAATAAAAAATTGAGTCTTAAATATGAAGCAGGTTTTTTCGATCAGGCCATTGGCTATAATTCTATAAAAAATAAAATAAGCAGTACTTATAGAAACAAAGGCTATTCGATAGAAGCAATTGTTGATTTGGTTAATAGTAAAGATCCGACGGAGGAGAGTTATTTTAATAGATATCGTCTTAATGCCTCCAAACAATTTGACAAACTTGGAAAATGGACTTTAGGATTTAACAGCTACCTCGAAGAAAATAAATTCACGCTCATGAACACCAAACAAATCCAACAAAACAGTTTGGGTGGCAATCAATTTGAAGTATTTATCAAAAGTCCTTTGACGAGTAAAAACCAATATTATTTAAGTTATTTTAGAAGATATGATTTCGCTCCATTCAACAATGATCTAGCTGAGGCAACGATGGCGGATATGATAAAATTTAAAGGAAAAATTCAGCAAAATAGCAGCAGTCAATTAAATTGGAATTTTACTTATCGAAATTTGAAAGTAGACACTTTGGTAACTAAAAATCAAACTTCAAAACAGACTTTATTGGGCTTGGTTGACTATCAATTGGTCTTGTTCAAAGGTTTTATAAAATCCAATACTAGTTATGAAGTGAGCAGCGGTCAGCAACAAAAAATCGAATATTTTTATTCGCCCGTACAAGCAAATTTAGGAGATTATATTTGGTTGGATAACAACATGAATGGCTTGCAAGAAAACAATGAATTTGAACTTGCCAGTAATTTTAATTTGGAAGATTCTATCCGTTATGTGAGAATTATTATTCCGTCAAATGAATATGAACAAACGAGTAAAGTGATGTTCAATCAGAGTTTTAACATTAATCCAAAAGCAAAATGGTTCTCGGAAGATGGCTGGAAAAAAATAGTCAGTAAATTCACCATTCAATCTCTATGGCAAGTAGATCGACAATACAGAGGCGATCAAAGATGGGAGCAGTACAGCCCATTTTATAATAATGATTCTGTATTGGTTTCCGCTAATAGTTCTACTCGTAATGCAATATTTTACAATCGCACCAATCCCAATTTCAATCTACAATTATTCATTAATAATTTTCAAAACAAAACCCTCTTAATCGGAGGAACCGATGAGAGAAAACGTAGAGAAATGGGCTTGAAATCCAACTATAAATTATTTCAAAATGTTACGGGTACATTTACAGCTCAAAGTGGTTTCAACAATAATTTTTCCAAAGCATTCGAAAATAGAGACTACCAAATTGATTTCTTTGAAATTCAACCAAAAATAATTTATAGAAAAGGTTTAAAATTTAGAAGTTCTTTAGAAGTAAAAGAAAAAAGACAGACAAACAATCTTGATTTAGAAATGGACAAAGCCGTCTTGGAAAGAAGCATAAGCGCAGAAGCTGGCTGGAACAATATTTCTAAATCTTCTTTCAGCAGTAAATTGTCTTATATAAATATTCGCTACGAAAATTCCGCCAAAGAATTGTACCCACAAAACACCGCAGCCGCCTTCCAATTATTACAAGGCTTAAACCCTGGAACCAATTGGGTTTGGAATTTAAATATTGAAACGGAAATTATGAAAAACGTGCAATTTGTTGTTCAATATACTGGCAAAAAAAGCAAGGATGTGCCTGTTTCACATTTGGGGAATGTGCAGGTTCGGGCGGTTTTTTAAGGTGGGCTTTCAAAGCACCTCCACTACAATTCCATAAACGCGTTTAGTCCATCCATTGACTCTGCCTTTGTTGTTGGCGATTTGGCAGCCTTTTTTGGGATCGACTGCTTTGCAAAGATGGGTGTAGAAATTGCCTGAAACTTTGCTGTAAACAATGTCGCCAGGCTTTACTTGATCCCAGGTAATGGGGGCTAATCTGTGGTTCTGATTCGATTTGATAAGGGGAACCATTGAATTGCCTTTTTCTCGTGTGATGAAAGTCTCTCCCTTTTGGAGTCTTTCTAATTTATAATTTCTCATCAAAAAGTACAAACGTTGGTTTTTTGGAAAAAGTTCCGAGTTTTATTTTTTCACCCAAATAGTACTGACAATAGTTTCTTTGACCTCTGCCCGTTCCAACATCTTTTCCATCATTTTCTCATCTTCTACTTGGTCGAATACAGATTGTTCATAGATGAATCTACTCAGCATTTTACCATTTGTACCAATTACAGCGGTCCATTGTGTATTTAAATTATGGATAATAATTTGTGGAATGTCTCTCTTGGGAATTTGCTGATAAATAGGTCGGATTTGATTGAATACATGACCGTTTAAAACGCTTAAAAATTCCGCATCAACCCAATGGGTCAAATCGGGCTTTTGATCTCCGTCGAAATCCATTTCCCAACCGAGTCTGATGGATGCTCCGTTGTTAATTTCTGATATTAAATTCTCAATACTGCCTTCTGTTACTGCAGCGTTAAAATCTGTTTTTAGCAATACTTGTGCATTTATTTCACAGAAAACAAAACAGGTAAAAAGGATTAGGCAAATGACATTTTGTATTCGTTTCATTTAACTAAAATACAAAAATTTACATATTTAACTCTCTTTGTAATGTCATTTTTTTCACCACAGATTTTCACAGAGTAAAACACAGAGTTTCTCAGAGCCAATAATTAAACCACCTTGTAAGACTTTTTTCACCACCGAGGAATACAGAGTTTCACTGAGCCAGTAATAAACCGTCTTAGCATTCTCTAATCCCTATACACCAATAACAAACCTTCCTATTCCCACGTTGCCTGAGGTTCGTAACAACAGAACCTCGTTATTACCAAAAATTAAAAAATATATACAGAACTAACAAAGTTGCCCCAAATTACTCGAAGGCAAATCACTCGAAGGCAACAATCAAACAACCAGTCTATCCTCTATCCTAACAACATCCATATAAATATTATCTTCCCGCTTTTCCATGTATTGATGAAAACGGACTCTTCCACACACTTCAAAACCTTCTCTTGAACCTTCATCATTCGTATTTCCTTCTATCGTTTTAAAATAAGTATCGTAAACTTCTTGAATGATTCCAGTATGCCACCAATCGCGTTTATTTTTTCCGTGTAATAAAAATATATCTCCTGGTTGAATTACATCCAATGAGTTTTCAATGTCCTTATTTCTAATCAATCGCATGTATTTTCTTGAATGCTCTCCTAATACATCGCAACTCAATGTATTTGGTATAATATCCGTAAATTTAAAACCGTGCGTAGAGCAAGCCAAGTCCATAATTGTTGTGACAAAACCGACACACCAAGCCCATTGTTTTCCTTGATTTCCATTGGTGTAACTTCGTACCCACGGACCCAAGTTTGATTTAAATTCACGAGGGTTCCATTTCAAATGTTGCTTTGCATATGGAATGATCAAATCTTTAAAAGAATCCGTTCCTGTCTTGTCAATACTCGAATAAGCATTTAATATGGGCGCACTGAGCAATGAAAAAATATAATCGTCCACTATTCCATTGGCTGGGAGTCTTTTGATCTCTTGAAATTGCTTGATTGCATAATCCGTTTCTCGTCCAAATACGGAATCTCGTGTTACATTTATGATGTCATAACCTTCATTAACCCTCCATAAATTCAACCATTCTTGTATTTTGGAGACGTTTTTGCCTTTAGACCCTAATTTTGTGGTTCTGGAAATTTTCAGTTCTTTTAGATAGTGTGTTTTTTTCATAAGAATTATTTTTGTTGGTAATTAACAATCCATTTTATATTAACCCAAACAGCATTTATATCCAATAAACGTCAAAAATCTTGCCATATTATGCCTTCGAGTAGTTCGTGGCAAACTTGTTAATTTTGAGCAACTTTATATTAGTGTACTTAAATGTAAATTTTATTGGATAGAACCTCAGGCAACCTTTGGGAATTACTTTTTATTAATGATTGAATGCCTGAATGATTGAATGCCTGAATGATTGAATGATTGAATGATTGAATGATTGAATGACTGAATGCTTGAATGATTGAATGACTGAATGATTGAATGATTGAATGATTGAATGACTGAATGACTGAATGATTGAATGACTGAATGATTGAATGATTGAATGATTGAATGATTGAATATTTATCATCATTAAAAAATCGTGGTAATCTCAACAGCAAACATTCTTGCATTCTTGCATTCTTGCGTTCTCACATTAAACATCGGGAAACTTTTCAAGCCAAAAAATTGTATTATAATTAGACAAAGACTATTATATTTTAATCACAATTAAACGAAATCACCATGTTTTTTAACGCAAAGGTATTGAATGATAACAATGAAATCCTTAGAAAAAATATGCGTAGAAAATACGAAATTTGGGATTTGAATACGAAGCAGATATATGGTAAAAGTTCATCAAAAAATGCTATAAAAAAGGATAAAGACAATTTGAACTTTATCCAAAGTGAAGAATTTAAGAATTTAATGATGAATTTGAAAACGCTAAATTACGTAGGTTGTTGATCGCTTTTGCTGTTATAGCTTTCCTTGTTGGACTGTTTGTATCAAGTTGATTAATACTAGCTATTGCAAAATATTCCAGCATTCTCCCATTATTCAGGGGTTTGGGAACTCTTTTCCTGCAAAATTTGTACATATAATAACACATACTTTTTAAATTACAAGACGAATTTTTCTATGTTTTTCAATATTTTTTGTTTTTATATCGTTAAAGTTTAAAGCTAAAACCAATAACTTAAATATTTTGTTATTATGGGAACAAGAGCAGAAATCAATCAGGATGGAATAAATAGAGATCCAAAACCAAGAAGATTAAATATTTGGAATAGAAACAAGCCTATTTACACCAAAGAAACGCAGGTAAGACCAAAGGTTCATGCAAAAGTTGCTAAAAAGCCCAAGTTTACTGATGGTGGTATGGGTAAAGCTACATTATACTTATTAATAATAATTGCAAAAATAACCATCCTCCTTGCCCTTTATTGGGTATGTCGAGGGTAGTTGTTAATAAAGTAACGCTTAAAAAATAACTTATACATCTAAGCGTCAATATTTTCCAATCTACTGCGTTGAAAATACTCGCCTTAGCTCTGCTAGGACTCCGTTTTTCGTCGAATCGTCGAACCGCTTGTATATTGAAAAATCTTTTTGCTAAGATGCCTAATTTATTATTTAAACGTTACTAAGTTGAATGGTCGAGAAATTGACTCCCTTAGAATTGTTTCTGAGGGAGTTTTTTATGAATCATCTCTAAACTTATAGCCATCCCGTTTTGAACTATCATCCAAAATCCTATTAATATTTCTGGAAACAGAATCTAGAATAAATTTATAGGTAATCATAAGGGTTAATATGTTGTGCGTATATTTGGAGTTTGTCTTATTATCTAAGCGTTCAATATTGGGAAAGTTTTTAAATATTTTATAATTTTTTGAAGCAGAAAATGCCCAATCTATTCCTATTACAATAGATGAATTGTCACGGTCTAATTTAAATCCCGCAACCATCTGGTATTTATTGGCATCCAAAATATACATTCGTTGCTCCCCTGCTCTAGTTGCTTTGTTTTTATAGGCGAAAAAGTTGGTTCTAAAACTGCTTAAAAACTCCAATTTAGGATTTATCTTTTTTGAAATTCCAAAGGAAACATTTGCAATACCTTTAACCTCTCCTTTTAATTGCAGTGGAGCTTCATTTACATCTGATGCAGTAAAAATAGTATAAGATGGAACTCTGGTATTAAAGGATGCACTTATTGATAAATCAGTGCTATCTGGAAACAGTCTGGAATAACCTATTTTAAATTCCCAGGGACTTTTAATTTCAGGGTCAATCTTATAATCAATGATATTAATCACATTATAATCTCCCTGAATAAGATCAATGGTTGTTTTTTCAAAACTGCCTGATTTTGAAATTGGAAGATAATTTGGAGTGGTTATTACAAACCCAAATCTATTTTTTGGTTGATAAATACTCAAACCTATTTTTGTTACCATTGAAAAAGAAGAAGAATAACTTAAATCTAAGGTTTCAGAAAAAAATTCCTGCTTCTCTTTTGTTAATAAATCTGTTGCCTCTGATTGAAAAACATAACTATATTTTGTATTAAATGCGCTCCAAAAATGACTTATCCCAATTGAAACATGCTCATTTAAACTTCGATGACTCCCTATTCCATACCAACGTTCTCCACCAGAAAAACTGTAATAAAATGCTTCATCTTTTTGTACATTGTTTGTCATTGAAGTGCCACTGTATTTTATGCTATTGCTCCAATCAGTTTTTTTCAAAATGGTAAACACCAAGTCAAGTTTTTTAATTGAGGTTTTTAAGGTAAGCAAATTTCCGTTTAGATTAAAATCACGATCTCTTGTATTTGTACCTGCTTTGAAATAATCTCTAAAACTGTTTACACCATAAGATGGGACGATCAAGGCTAGATTTAAACTTTTATTCTTAACGTACCGCAAGGCTGCAGGATTGTAATAAACCATCGTCAAATCTTCCCCACCTGCTATCATTGAGCCACCCAATAATGTGCTGCGCATACCAAATTGCTGAGTGTTGTAAAAGTAACTCTGTCCCCAAAGCGTTTCACCAATAAAAAATATTAGGCTAATTAAAATTAATAAATACCTAAGAAAACCATTACTTTCCATCCTTTAGTTCTTTCTCTAAATGATCTAAATACAAGATACCATCTAAATGGTCTATCTCATGTTGAAAAATAACAGCTGTAAAATCTTCCACCATTTCAACTTCGTGGTCGCCATTCATTTTATCATATTCTAATAGAATAGCATAAGCCCTAGTTTGAGTCGTATCCCTCCGCTCTGGTATTGACAAACAGCCTTCTAAACAAGGTTGTTTTTTGGTAGAATATTGCACAATTTTAGGGTTGAGATATACTTCAAATGGAAAATTTTCTTTATCAAATCTTTGAACCCAAATGATGTTTTTCAAAATGCCCACTTGCGGCGCAGCTATGCCGACTCCCATCGAAGCGGAATCATTAACAGTACTGTACAATCTATCGACAAAAGTTTTTAAAATCTTATCTTCCTCATTTGGCACAACGTCCGTGCTCTTTGTTCGCAATAAAATAGAATCGGATTTATTGTTGATTTTAAATACTCGCATTGGTATTTTTCCTTCCCCTTCCAATATCAACTCAGCTTGATCTGTAGAAAAAGCCAATTCCTTAACCATTGATTTGGTTAATTCCTTTGAACTAAAACATCCAACCGAAAACAAAGCTGTTATTAAAATTATATATTTGTATTTGTGCATTTTATTGAAATTATACGTTATTCAACCTTCACTGTTTTATTTTATGTTGCATTACAAATATTATCAGCAAAAAATTGCAACACAATAGGCGCAGAGCCAGATGCAAGAGACAAGGCATGCCTTGTCTCTACGGTTTAGTAATTATAAATATCGCGATTAAATTCGTAATTGAATACGGTTCGATGTTCGGTTTGTAATTGATTATTTTCAATTCGTAATTTCAAATTCACAATTTGCAATTTCAAATCCATATTTGATTATTTTATTTTTTAATAATTTTCTGACTATACGATTTTCCTGATTTTTCTTTTAGTACTAGAATATAAACCCCAGATTCCAACTCAGTTAAATCCATTTCTTTTTTGGTAAAATTATTTTCGTTAATGATTTCTTTTCCTGAAATATCATACAATATTAAATCAACAGGTTCACCGCTGTTATTAATATCAATGTATAATTTGCCCGAAGTTGGGTTTGGATGAACAGAACAATAATCATTGCTAAATTCATCAATATACAGTCCTATTGTGTCTATTGGATTGTCCATTGTGTCAATAGGTAAAAGTGATGAATCCAAAGGTATTTCAAACAAATTATAACTTACAATCGGGTTTTGCAAAGTATCCGTTCTTGTTGGATCATTTATGGCAAAAGCATATTCACCAGCAACCAAAGAATTGGCAATAACAACTCCTGATTTATCTAAAGAACTACCAAAAGTATTTATTTCTGCATCCTCAAATATACTCCAACCTTGGCTTGGATTTTCTCTATGCATTAAATAAACACTGTCTTCTCTCGCACCTGAAACAAATAAATCAAAATCCAAATATTTCCCATCGGGTGCATAAGGTTTTCCATTTAATGTAAAACGAACTTCCGTATCTATAAAGGCATCTTCTGATCCTTTTAAAACATCAATTTTCCAGTAATGACTTTCTGATAAAATTAAATTTTTCTGTTGTGTTTTGATTCTATCTGGCGTTACTAAATGATGCTCTATATTTACCCAAAAACTATCCACGATTTCGTTTACTTTCACTATAACATTGACATCTGAAAAGTTATTGGTATTCGCGCTTTTCACCCATCGTCTTTGCTCTATTGCTGCATCTGAAATCTTTTCTTCAAAATCTACAAAAACCAAAACAGGATCGAATGGCAAACGAACAGACATAACTGTTCCATCTTCCTCAACAATCATTTTATGAGTGACAACTTCTCTATTTTCATCCATAAATGCAATTTCTACAGGAATATTTCTAAAATATGCTGGTGCATTATTCAACCTTTGTCTAACATAAACCAAAGCATTGAAATCATCATCCACAATAACAGAATCAATTGACAAATGGGTAAATCCAGGATTAAAAATCCATCCATCAAAATAATCACCCATATTTATACCAGAACAGTCTGTAAGAAAATCTCTAAACTGCTCTGCATCTACATCTGTAAATGCATTTGCTGTTAAAAAATCAGTTGTACATTTAAAAAATAACGAATCGCCCATATATGAACGCATAGAATGCAGAACATCAGAACCCTTATTGTAAGTAGTTGCACTATAAGTATAATCAAATGGAATTCCTGACAATGGATGGTAGCCTCTGTCTGTCAAGTGGCTTTGGTATATAACCGATTTGTGGTTTGCTTTAACTTCAGCCTGATACCTGTTTTTGTCATAAACCTCCTCAAAAAACAAACGTTCACAATAGCTTGCCCAACCTTCATTTATCCACATGTCATCGGCTGTGCGGCAAGTTACCAAGTCTCCCCACCAATGATGTGCAAACTCGTGCGCCATCAATGATTCCCAAGACAAATTGCCAGTTACAGCGAATTTAGGGTAAGCAACATTACAAGCATGCTCCATTGCTCCTCCTCCAAAATTCACTATAGAAAAACCAATTCTATCCCATTGGTAAGGACCGAAAGATTTTTCAAAAGCGGTAAGCGCATCAGGTAAATGAATAAATGAATTTTTTAGTTTTGTTGTATCAAATTTTGTTGCTGCCAATTGCACCAAGTGGTTCCTCTCCATACCTGTATATTCCGCTTCGAGCATTTCATAATCTGCTACTGCAACGGAGGCAAGATAGGTAGGAATTTCTTGATTCAACTTCCACTTCCAAGTTTTGGTACTGTCTTCTAGATTTTCCATTTCCTCCACCAAAAGACCTCCACAAAATGCCTTATTATCAAAGGCGGTTTTGATTTCAAAATCATAGGTAGAACGCTCTACAAAATTATCGAAACAAGGGAACCAAGCACGACCATAATTGGGGGGATCAACGCCAATTCCAACGCCCATATTGAAAGCGTAGTTGTTTCCCATATAAAAGCCGCCCCAAGCGGAACTTTGTGGAATGCCATTGTAATCAACCTCAACCTCTAATGACTCCCCTTCATTTAACGTTTCATCCAAGGTGATTTTTAACAATAATGAATCATACTGATAATTAACACTTTCATTGCCGTTTATTTTAACTGAAGTAACATTGTATGCCTGTAAATCAAGATTTACCTCCTCAACATTGTCCATTTTTGCTTCAAAATCTATTTTACAAGTGCCTGAAAGCGTGCCAGATGGAATGTCAGACAAGTCTATTTGAATGTAATAATTAAGCACATCCAAAGTGTCGCTTCGGGTATTATCCGCCATCTTGTTTTTGTAGGATGCTTCTGATAATTTAAAAGAATTTTCCTTATGGTGTCTGCAATAGTGGGTTGACTCTGATTGAGCAAAAACCGTTAGAGAAAGGCAAATTGATGTTAGTAAAATTATATTTTTCATTTGAAGCCGTTGTGTATTAATTACTTTTATTGAGTCTTTGCCATAAAATTACACTAATATTCTTCAAAATTCATAAAGATTTCATTAATTAATACCAACTTTGCTATCTTAAATAGAGAAAAATTTGGATGAGATAATAAAATATTTCCCTGACCTGAGCAAAGAGCAAATTGAGCAGTTTACGGCTTTGGGAGAAGGTTATAAGGAGTGGAACAACAAAATCAATGTTATTTCGAGGAAAGACATTGATATGGTTTACATTCATCACATTTTGCATTCATTGAGTATTGCCAAGGTGATGCCCTTTAAGGCTGGCACTCAGGTTTTGGATATTGGAACAGGTGGTGGATTGCCTGGTTTGCCCTTAGCCATCATGTTTCCTGATAGCGATTTTTTATTGGTGGATTCGATTGCGAAAAAAATTAAGGTGGTTCAAGAACTCACTGAAAAGCTGAAGCTAAAAAATGTTCAAAGCAAGCAAATAAGAGCCGAAGAAGTTAAGGAACAGTTTGATTTTATTGTCTGTAGGGCTGTTAAAAAATTGGCGGTTTTATATGGATGGACTGGCAAACTCATTCATAAAAACCATATGAATTCCTTGAACAATGGATACTTATTGTTAAAAGGTGGAGATTTGACAGAGGAAATTGCAGAACATGGTCAAAAAGTAACCTTGTATCCACTCACCGACTTTTTTGACGTTGAGCATTTTAATGAAAAATATGTGTTATATATGAAAAAACGCTGATTGTAACGTTTTTTTCACCACAGAGTAACACAGCCTTTCACAGAGTATAAACGTATTGGCTAACACTTTACCAATCACAATAAAACGTTATAATCAGTAACAATGAAAGTAAACAATATAAGCTATAAAGACACAGGATTTTATTCTAAATTAATTTTAGATTTTTTAGATAAAGAGGAAAAACTTCATCCATTTGTTGACCTGTTTTTTGAGAAAGAAAACATCATTAAAGCCATTGAAAAAAGGGCTTCTCTAAATTTTGTTTCGAGAGATGTTTTAGCTGATGCTTTGGCTAAACAGTATGATTCTGCTGAAATTAGTGAGGCTACTGCTGCCAATATTGAATTGTTGAGAAAGGACAATACTTTTACTTTGACCACAGCTCATCAGTTGAATCTTTATATGGGACCGATGTATTATGTCTTGAAAATATTGCATTGTATAAAACTTTGTAAGGAGTTGAGCGAGCAATATCCGAGCTATAATTTTGTCCCTATTTTTTGGATGAATACGGAAGATCATGATTTTGAGGAAGTCAATCATTTTAACATGTTTGGCAAAAAACTCGAATGGGAAACCGACCAAAAAGGAGCAGTTGGGCTTTTTGAAAATAGAGATCAAAATGCAGTTATTGAAAAGTTAGATGAATTATTTGGCGATACGGAAAATGCCAATTATTTATTAAACAATATAAAAAAGCATTTTACTAAAGAAAAAAAATATGGTCCTGCAATGTTTTCCTTTGTCAATTCGTTCTTTTCTAGATTTGGATTGGTCATTTACAATCAACACAATGACGCTTTGAAAAAAACCATTCTTCCTTTTTTCAAAGATGAATTAACCAATCACAATTTATATAGAACTGTTTTAGAACACAGTAAAAAACTAGAAGAAGCTGGTTATCACCAACAAGCATTGCCTAGAGCTATCAATTTATTTTACATTGATGATACAAAGGGCAGAAATAGAATTATTTATAAGGAAGAAAAATATTTTGTCAATGATACCAATATCGTTTTTACGGAAGCCGAAATTTTAAAGGAATTAGAAACGAATACGGTAAGATTTAGCACCAATGTTCTCTCCCGCCCTATTTATCAGCAAAGTATTTTGCCCAACCTCGCTTACATTGGCGGTGGTGGTGAACTGGCCTATTGGATGCAATTGAAGGCGAGTCTCGATCATTTTAATGTGTTTTTCCCCATTCTTATTTTGAGAAAATCCATTATGTGGGTCGATAAAAATTTATCCAAAAAAATGGGAAAGTTGGGTTTGAACGAAAGTCATTTTTTCAATAGTTCAGACTCAATCATCAAAGATTTTGTGAAGCTCAACACGACTGAAACGCTGACTTTGGAAAAGGAAAAAATTGCAATAAAAAAGATTTTTGAAACCATTAAAACCAAAGCCAAAAGCATTGATCCTACACTTGAAAAAAGTGCTGACGGTGAACTGACTAAACAAATAAAATCCATTGAAAATTTAGAAAGCAAAATCCTAAGAGCAGAAAAAAGAAAATTTGAGCAAAGCAATACTCAAATCACGAATATTAAATCCAAGCTATTTCCTAGTGGAAAGTTGCAGGAACGCCACGATAATTTTATGATTTGGTATAATAATTATGGCACGGAATTTTTTGACATTCTGTACGAACATTTAGAGACGGAGAATAGGTTTTTTAGTGTTTATGTTGAGGATTAGGGAGAGAGTTGAAGGTTGAAATTTGAAAGTTGAAAGTTGTTGAAGGTTGAACGGCATCTGCGTGATCCGCATTCTATAGGATCTTCGTAAAAATAAGTGATCGTAGCTGATGTAATTCATCTTGTAGAAATGTCAAACGCAAGTCTTGAAAGGACGTAAGATTATAGGGATGGATGCAATCCATCTAAAACAAGATCAGAGAACATTAAGTCCGTGTTTGAAAATCTGTTTCATCCGCGTTCCAAAAATGTAACATACCCAATGGAAAATCAAATAATATTGTATCATTTATTTTTACGCAAGCTCCTTTTATTGAAAATGAATAAGTTTTATATGTAATAGGATGGGTTTGTTATTCTCAAAAAAAACATATTTCAAAATGCAACGTATCTACAAGAAAAACATATTCACATTAATTAAAATATGTCCATATTTTCAGAATATTTTACCATAAAGCCAAGTGAAGTCTTGCCCTTTAGAATTTTTGCTATTTGTATAACTATATTTATTCCATTATATGGCATCATATCTACTCATTTTGAACCAAGTTTGATAGATTTTTTATCACATAGGCTTGCTCTTTCTGCATTTTGGCTTTGGTTGTTTGTTGGTTCCTATTGTAGTGATCATATAAAAAAACATATTTCAAAATATTCTCTATTAGGTTGTTATCTAACTGGGTTTTGGATTATATGGATTGTTTATGTAAATAGTTTTGAGCTTATCTACACAATAGGAATGACTATTTCCTTAGTAGCTTTGAGTATCCAAATAAAAAGAATTGAGGAAGCATTGCCTTTTATTTTGATACTTAATCCTTTGCCATTGTTATTGATTTTAAGTTCAGATGAACTAGCATATAACTGGCAAATGTTGGTTTTATTGATGATAATTACAACGGTGTTAATGTTAATTTTTGCTTTTCAAAGGTATTACACTTTTAATTATATTGAACAACTAAATCTTGAATTAACAAGTCTAAATAAAGAATTGGAGCTAAAAGTAGAAGATCGTACAAAAGCAGTCCAACTAAAAAATACTGAACTAATTGAGAAAAACCTTGAACTAGAGCAATATGCGTATGTTGTTTCTCATGATTTAAAATCTCCAGTTAGGACGATTGGCTCTTTTGTTGGTTTGCTTGAAATGGTTAGGGGAAATGAGGAAAAAGAAAAGGAATACATCGAATTTATCAAACAAGGAGTAAACAATATTACAACTATTATTGAAGATTTGTTACAACATTCTAGGCTTGGAAAATCAGGAGTTAAATTTGAATTAATAAATATTTTGTCTTTAGTTGAAAGTCTAACAAACGATATAATTAATTCGTATCAAAATCAAAACATAGAAATAAATTATTTTATAGACAAAACCATCAACATTTTTGCAAATAGAACGCAGTTAAAACTACTGCTCCAAAACCTGATAACCAATGGAATAAAATACAATCAATCTGCAAAAAAAATTATTACAATCAATTTATATCAGAATAAAAAATTCTGGTATATTTCTATTGGAGATAATGGCATTGGCATTCCAGAAAAATACCAAAATCAAATTTTTGAGATATTCCGTAGGCTACATGCAGCCAATGAGTATGAAGGTTCAGGGATTGGATTGGCAATGTGTAAAAAAATCATTCATCTTCACAAGGGAATTATAAATGTAGAGTCAAATCAAGATCAAGGAAGCACCTTTGCTTTTAGTATTTCGAAAGACCTTCAAAAGTATGTGCATGAATCTGATAAATTTAAGAGGGATGGTTTTTCAGAAGTCAAGCCACAACACCAAAATATCGCTCCCGTAAATTAAATGCAATAATTGCATTCAATTTGCATCTTGGCTAATCAATTGTTATCTCGCCCCAATTTTCACCTCTTTCTATTCTCTTTATTTGAGTCATTGAAACTTCAAACTTTGCAGAAAGTGCCGTTTTAGTCAATTTTCCTTTTTGCAAATGTTTTTTCAAGCTACGTACTTTTTCAGCAGTAAGCTTTACATTTTTATTTTTTAGGTATCTTTTAGAATTGTAGAGACCATTTTCTTTTTGAATTCCAGTAAGAGTTTTTTGATTTACCCATTTTAAATTCTCAAAATGATTATTCTCTTTATTACCATCAAGATGAACAACAAAAGTTAAATCTTTTTTCTTTTTTAGAAATGCATTTGCAACCATTCTATGATAATATAAACCCTGCTTGTCACCATTTTTCAAGACTAAGTTCAATTGTAAAAAATTCCATGCAGCTTTAGCTGGTTTAAGTAAACGTTCTTCCTTTGAATTTTTGTTTATACTTTTAGCCCGACCAAAGTTTGATATTTTATAAACACATCTATTGGTTTCAGATTTAGTCTCTATGTTTTTCCAAATTTCTTTTGGCAGACTCTCAACCTTTATTTGTTTCCTTGATTTCGCATTAGAATTAGCTTTTTTTATTTTACCAACCGACTTTTTTGCTGTTTTTTTTGCTGTTTTTGTTGAATTTGCTTTTACAGATTTTTTCCCTGTCACTTTTAATATTTTTATATTTGTTTAATAAATCAATCATTAAAAGACAACCTCATTCTTAGAATCTAAGGTAGGTTGCGTTAAATTTTATGTATAAATTGACATAAAATGATTTGGGAAACTTTAAAATAAACCAATCTAGCTAATTAAGTAACGAAAAAACAATAACTTCCTCATTTGGACCGAAATGATGAACTTATTATTTCATTGTTACTAAGATAAGATGTATAAAGATAACTGTTTTGTTAAACTTATTCTAATAATTATCACTTTTTGTTAAACAGCCACCTTTTATTTGTTTATATTAAAGTTTTTTTTAATTCAACTTAGTAAATACCCGCCACATTACCCTTGCATTTCAGTTTAAATCTAACCTTTGGGATTAAACAAATCTGCTAATATTGGAACAGAGATTCCTGCTTTGTCAATGCTTTTTTCACAATTTCATTGCAATCAACTGTCACTTCTGGCACATCCATTGGATCACACCAAATACAACTTTCAAAGTAATTTAAATATATTATATGGGATTATTTTACTGACGAAAAATCAAATTATATTTCATCATATACTAGAATATAAAATACTGATAGAATTGATTTTTGTAATTAACCTGTAATCATAATGACATGTCGCAGTTTCTCAAACTATAGCATACTTATCTATTAGCTGATTCTGGAGTATTTTATGCAAAATAAACAACTCTTAGTAGGAAGGGAAGCGTGGAGGATAAACTATAGACGAAGAACCTAAATTAGCGAAAATACGCCCGATGCGAGTGGAAATATTTTGGTAAAAATATTGCAGCGGACAGCGGGGAGACAACCCGATCAAAGATGATACTCGCCGTCCAAAAATCACAATCTAAAACTTATGTATTGCAGATACAAAAATTCAATAATTTAACAAAAAATGATGTTTGCTGCGATATAAAAAAAATATTGCCTAATTTACATTATTAACTAAATATTTATGCATTATGAAAAAATTATTTTACATAATTTTTATTGGGATTGTTATACCTCTATGGGGAATGGCACAATCCTCCGTTTCTGGAAAAGTTGTCGATCTGGATGGGTTCGGCATGGTTGGCTCTTCCATAGTTGAAGTCGGTACTACAAACGGAACTTTATCCGATGCTGACGGTAATTTTACTCTGGAATTAAAGAGTATGCCAACAAAAATTTCTGTCTCCTTTCTAGGTTTTACGACTCAAGAAATTTCCCTTACAAAAACAACAAAAGACTTAGTGGTAACTTTGGATGATACCCAAGGAAGCTATCTTGATGATATTGTTGTTTATGGAAAAAGAGCTTTTGGGCGTACCAATACAGACTCACCTGTTCCTATTGATGTTATAGATGTTTCAAAAATAACGCAAACGGGCGGTCAAGTTTCAATTAACGAGATAATGAATGCTGTAGCTCCTTCATTCACATCACAAACGCAAACCGTTTCTGATGGAACCGATCATATCGATCCAGCTTCACTTAGAGGTCTTGGGCCAGATCAAGTACTTGTACTCATAAATGGGAAGAGAAGACACAATACTTCTTTGCTGAACACAAATGGTACGGTAGGTGCAGGAAGCGTAGGAACAGATATGAATGCTATTCCTACCGCAGCAATAAAACGAATCGAAGTACTAAGAGATGGGGCTTCTGCACAATATGGGTCTGATGCCATAGCTGGTGTAATTAATATTGTTTTGAAAGAGAAAACAGAAGGCCTTGAACTAGCTGTTACTGGAGGTGCCAACATGAGTAGCTTAAGCAATCATCAAGAGGGAGGTGTCGATGGTGAAAAAGTACAATTAGATGCCTCTTATGGTTTAGATTTAGGTGACACTGGTGGTTTTATCAATTTCTCAGGTTCATTGGGAATAAGAAATCCAGCATTGAGAAATGCTACTAATTTAGAGAAATTGTTTGATATTAATAATTCTGCTGAGAGAATCTATTTAAGTGCAAACCCGACTGGGAATATCGCAGACATGACAGCCGATGATTATGCAAATTCGATTGCAGCACTACCTCAAGCTTTTATTGATGCAAGTGAGAATGAAGATTACAATCTACTAGATAATTTAGAATTGGAGGCAAGAAACCAAAGCAGAGAAGATTATAGGTTTAAAGTCGGAACATCAAAACTTAGAGAAGGAAAAGCATTTATGAATATGGAAATTCCACTTTCTGATAATACTGCAGTCTATGCATTTGGTGGTGTAGGTAATAGAAGAGGTCTTGCTTATGGTTTCTTAAGAGAGCCATTTGCGCCAAAATCCAATACTGCTGCAAATCCTAATGGATTTTTACCAGGTATTCAGTCTGATATCAACGATAAATCTATAGCTGTAGGAGTCAGAGGAGAAAAGAATGGATGGGATGTCGATTTTTCAAATACTTATGGAAAAAATAGCTTTGCTTTTACTGTAGTAGAATCAACGAATGCTAGTCTTGGGGCTGCATCACCCTCCGTTTTTGAAGCAGGTGGATTTCACTTTAGTCAAAACACCACCAATTTAGATTTTTCGAAAAAACACGAATCTGTTCTTGCGGGATTGACAACTGGATTTGGTGCAGAATACAGATTGGAAACTTATGAGATAGAGGCTGGTGCTGAAAACTCATATGCTACTTATGATAATAATGGAAATCCTGTAATAGGTGGGCAAGGTGGTGCAACCAATGTACTGGGAGAGTCTCTTCCAGGTACTTCTCAAGTTTTTGGGGGGTTCACTCCTCAAAACGCATTAACTAGAAGTAGAAATAGTATCGCTGGATATGCTGATTTTGAATTGGATGCGACTGAGAAGTTATTGATCTCACTAGCAACCAGGTTTGAGAGTTTTTCTGATTTTGGAGAAACATTTAATTATAAAGTAGCTACAAGATTTAAGGCTACCGATAAAATTTCGTTGAGAGCAGCCTACTCAACAGGATTTAGAGCACCATCGCTTCATCAGCAATTTTTTAGCCGATCTAGTACTGTATTTGATGAAAATGGAAATGTACAAGAGCAAGGAACATTTACCAACGAAAGTAGAGTTGCTCAACTTTTGGGAATAGAAAAATTGAAAGAAGAAACGTCAGTAAACTTTAGTGTAGGTGCTACAGCAAAAATAGGTAGCTTAAATATTACTGTTGATGCCTATAATATTGAAATTGATGATAGGATCGTTTATTCAGGTTCATTTGGTGCTGGAGAAAGTGCGGAACTTCAAGCTCTCTTTTCAGCTGCAAATGCAGGTTCGGCAAGATTTTTAGTAAATGCTATTGATACAAGAACACAAGGTGTTGATGTAGTTATTTCACATAGAGCTTTTTTAGGCGCACTTAGATTAAACAATAGTTTGGGAGCTACTTTCTCTAAAAACGAAGTAACCAATCTTATGATCCCTAGTAAAATAGAAGCTGCGGGCTTGTCAGGTGCATTTTTTGACGGACAAGAAGAAGCTTTCTTAACTTTAGCTCAACCAAGAGTCAAATTATCATTATCAAATACCTTATCGATGGAAAATGGTTTAGACATTTCTCTGAGAAATGTATACTTTGGTTCTGTTACTGATCCTGATGATTTTGCGGGAGACAGTAGGACAGAAGGAACAGTAGTTTCAGATGATGCTGTTTATGATGCTAAAGTCATAACCGATTTGTCGCTAAGTTATTCCATTACTGACCTACTAAGAATTACAGTTGGAGCGAATAACTTACTGGATGTATACCCAACAGAAAACAGAGCTGGTGGCCAATCTAATGGATCATTTCCTTATTCGAGAAGAACTTCTCAATTCGGATTTACTGGAAGATTTGTTTTTGTAAAATTAGGATTTACTCTATAGGTCTTGACGGATTAGTTAATGAGCAATCTCTTTTCTTAATGAGATTGCTCATTTTTTATATGTAATTTTTTTTAAAATGTCTACAATTACTCATTCAATTAAATATTTATTTATAATACTGGAAAAAAACTATACTTTTGATAACACCATCTGGCTATTTTGTCAAAAGGTTGTATATTTATTTTACTCATTACACTGTAAAGTAAATATTGACCTATGTTGGCTGTTGGCATTTGGCTGTTGGCATTTGGCTGTTGGCATTTGGCTGTTGGCATTTGGCTGTTGGCCTTTGGCTGTTGGCCTTTGGCTGTTGGCTGTTGGCTGTTGGCTGTTGGCCAAAAGCTAAGAGCCAAAAGCCAAAAGCTAAGAGCCAAAGGCCAAAAGCTAAGAGCCAAAAGCCAAAAGCTAAGAGCCAAAGGCCAAAAGCTAAGAGCCAAAAGCCAAAAGCTAAGAGCCAAAGGCCAAAAGCTAAGAGCCAAAAACAGTCATTATTTAATTTACAGTGTACTCAGGGATGCTAAATCAATAACTTCCGCATTTGGATCGAAACGTCGAACTGGGTACCTAATAAAAAACTATGAAAAATATATTTCCAATTTGTTTATTAATGGGGTTATTTTTATTCTTTACTAAATATGCAGTCGGACAATCCGTTGATGTCCAATTTGTCGAAAACCCTAACAACAGTGATTGCGCTAATGGTTCAGTCTGCTATGTTATTCAAGTAAGATCAGATGACGGTGGTGTATTGTTGGGAAATTCTTCCATTCGATTTACCTATGATCCAAATGTTATTTTTTTTGACGGATTTTCTCAGGATGGTGCCACGTCTGGTAATTACTTGAACACTGGAACCTATACTGATATAAACTTCACTTCTCTACCAGTTTGCCCTGGTCAAAACTACTTTGACCATTCTTATGATGGTAGTTTTGCTGGAGATTTTCTTATAAGCATTGTCTTTAACCAAAATATTGCCTTCCCCTATTGTGTAGATTTGACTAGTGGTGAATGGATAGATGTTTCAGAAATTTGCTTCCAGATCATTGATCCGTCTGGCAATCCTATGTTAGCGTTTCAGGGTAATGAAAACGGACCATCGACTGCTGTAGATTTAGATGGTACAGGATTTAATGATGGAACCAACAGTGCAAACAACAAATATTTAAATGGTTCATTTGGACATTACAACTCCATTGCGCTGGATAATTCCTGTAATTGTACCCCTTTAATCGTAACTGAAAATTCAATTCCAATCTCTAGTGGAGCAATTGAAGCCATTCAGGCTATTTTTTCAGCAGGTCAAGTTTCTACAAATGGTACTGTAATAATGAAAGCAGGAAATGAGATAGATTTAAATCCATCATTCACAGTAAAACAAGGTGGAGAATTAGGTTTAATCATTGCTCCGATTTGTAATCTTTAATTCAATTGTTTTTACACAAGCATCAAAATAAAGGGCGTGATTATTATTCCATTTTTTTCAAACCTCGTTAGGAATGAACTGAACGTTTTCAACTTTCAACATTCAATTTTGACATTTTTACAAGATGAGATTAACTCATAAACTAAAATTATTTTCAAATAAGTGATTATTTATTTTTTTATTAGCAAACAATCATTTAATTTTATACCATCTTACACTAACAACCTTATTCCCCCCTCACCACTTTGTTTTTCATTTCACTACTTTTAGTATGTTCAGAATTTCAGTTTTGAAGTATATGCTTCTTAATTAGTCCACTCTGTATTTTCGACTTATAGAATTATTGCTAATCTAGCTCGAAAAATGCTGTTTCATCTACATTAAGACGCTTTCTAATAAACCTTTAATTAATAATGTACGCATATTTTATTTTAGACAAGATATTTTACTTGTAGTAAAGCTTAATAATTGAGATAGATATTTATCAACTCTCATTTTACTCTGCTTATAATAATCTTATGTCTTTTTCGCAATTAATTTAATTTAATTCGCTTAAAAGCAATGCCATTTTATTGTCTAAAATCCACTTCACAACTACAAAACAGGGAATATATTATAATAAATATAGAAAATCTAAATTTCAAGTTATGGATTACAAAAGTACATTTGTAAAATTATTTTTTACATTAATTTTCTGCATTGCATTTAGTGATGCAGCATCAGCCCAAGAAGCCGATGTAACTCAAGAATGTGTCGTCAACCCATTTGCCGAAGGGGAATTTGCATTAGGCTTTTGGTTTTTTGATGATAACGGAGATAGGCTCCCAACTCATTATTACAATTTTGATGCTGACCGTGGCTTTCTTACTCAATATGATAATGGTACTGCCACTTATACTGGAACCATTGTGAGCATTGATGATCCAAATGATTCGTGGGAGTATACGATGAATTTTATTAATGGAAGTACTTGGGCTGAATGGGAAGCACTGGGAAGAGATTATAAAATTAGAGGCGAAGGTTGCACGGGTGATGAATACCTATATACAACTTATTATGAAATTGACGGCACAACAAGTTTGATGACTGGTTTAGGTATAAATGAAGGTTATATTTACAACATAACTCACCATCCTGTTGACATGTCATATGGTGCTCAAGTTGGTTATGGCGGTCATAATTCAGCTCCTAATTGTGAATACAGTATTGGTGCTTGGTTTGGTTTAGAATTAAATGGAGAAGCTTTGGGAAAAGGAGACATCCACTCAATCTTAGACAATTGTATTACTAGACCTTGTAGCGCTATTGGCGATGGAGATGATGACAACGATAATGTTTGTAACGTTTTTGATCGTTGTGCTGATGGAGATGACAATGTTGATTTAAATTGTGATGGTACACCAGATGCTTGCGACAATGCTCAAATTGTTGATCAATGCTCTTTGTTACCATTTGATCCAGATACTACTTCGTATGTTTTAGGATTTCACTTTGATCCAGATTCTACGGTAAAAAGATGGTTATTGTATAATTTTGACGCAGAAGGCGGTGTTTTTACACAATATGATGATGGAACCGCAAACTATCAAGGATTGATAATCAATGATGAAAATCCTGATGATAGCTGGTTCTTTTGCATGAACTTTGAAAACAAAATGGACTGGGATGCGTGGTCTGCTTTAGGTAGAGATTTTAAATTAAGAAGTGATCAATGCACAGACAGTACTCATTTAGGGCTAGACTATTTTGAAATTGGAGACAATAGTTTTATGACTGGATTAGGTATAAATGAAGGATTAGACTATGAAATTGGTCATTTCCCACTTGACTTTTCATATGGTGCTCAACTTGGTGAAGGTGGTCATAACTCTGCGCCTAACTGCGAATACAGTATTGGAGCTTGGTTCAATATATATGATGATGGTGAGTTGGTTGGAAAAGGAGACATTCACTCAATTTTAGATTGTGCTGTGAGTTTTCCATTACCTGTAAGTATAGCTGCACTTTTGCAAGGTCCAGCGATTGAAGCACCTGCACCTCAATTAAAAAATGGAAATGGTGATAAAGTTGGAACAGATGATCCTGCTTACAAAGCAGCTGATGATATGGTTTGGATGATGAAAGATGATTTGAGATCTGAAAACATGATCCCTCTAAATCAACCATTTTCAGGTTTACCAAACTTTAACCATAATGGCACAGAATCTCTAAGCCAAGATGTTTTGGATACAGAAGGAGTAAATGCAATCATTGATTGGGTATTGATTGAGATTAGAGATATAAATGCTCCACAAGAAATACTAAGAACACAAGCTGCATTGATTCAAAAAGATGGAGATGTTGTTGGTACAGATGGTGTTTCTCCTGTAAAAATTGAGTATAAGCCAGGAAAATACCACATTGCGTTGAAACATAGAAATCACTTAGGTATCATGACTGCCGAGGCAATTCAATTGGATGCTTTGGGAATGGCAAATGTTGATTTTACTTCTCCTGAAACGCTTTGTTATGGTGAAAATGCTTGTGCAATATTGGGCGATGTGAAAGCTTTATGGTCTGGTAGTATTAAAGGTGATGGTCAAATCATTTTCCAAGGTGCTGCCAATGGTGTTAATGAAATATTCTTTTCTATTTTGACTCATCCAGAAAATACGGAGGCTCAAATAAACTATATTATCAATGAGTACACTAATAGTGATGCGGATATGAATTGTCAAACAATTTACCAAGGAATCAACAATGACCCGAATGCTATATTCTTTAATGTATTGACACATCCTGAAAATGTTAACTTCTCAACAAATTATATCATTAAGCAACAAATGCCTGAGTAAAATTTATTCAAATAAAAAATTAAATACTCAAATCTCCTCTCGATATGTAGCATGTTAACTTTAGGTAATCCGTTTGCACTTCGTGCAAACGGATTTTTTTCTATAAAAAAACCCTTACATCCAAGCTTGATGAATGTAAGGGCTGATTGTTAAGGGAACAAGTTACTCGTTCTCAAATCACAGATCAAAGGCTAAAATGATAAGTGAAATCCTCAAAGAGCATATATATTCTGCCATAAAGTATTAAAATATTAGCTAAAAAATTTATAGAATTGCCTCTATATTCAAAATATGCTATTGAAGTAATGCTTACAGTTAAAAAGCAAACCCATTTGCCTAATATGAGACAAGATAAAACATATGTTAGAAATTAAAAAGGTGAAACATACAAAGAGGCCATTTAAACCAATGAAATGGTATTCTCAATAATTTAAATTTTTATTGAATATGATTAAGTAAGTACTTCAAAGCAGATTAGTAGAATTCATTAATGTTTTATTAATTCTAATAACGCTGACTTTGTATACGGAGATACCGAAATAGATACCTCATTATCCATTACAATGTATGGAGATCTACCTTTTACAAACTTTTTCACGTAATTTAAATTAATTATATATGACTTACTAACTCGGAATAATTGTTCAGAAATCACTAGATTTTCATAATATTTAAGGGACTTTGATGAAACAATTTTTTTACCCTTTTTGGTTAAGAAAACACTATAACTACCATCTGCTTGACAATATAATATATCTTCTATTGGAATAAAATCAAAGCCCTCAATAGTTGGTATTGCAAGACGTGTATTGGGCTGTTTTAAATTCGCTAATAAGGTTTGAATCTGAACATAATTGCCCACTTTACTCATTATCTTTAGCCGAACTGCTTGTAATGCCTCTGACAACTCATCAATATCAATTGGTTTTAGCAAATAATCAATGGCAGCATATTTAATGGCTTTTAATGCATATTGTTCAAAAGCTGTTGTAAAAATAATATCAATACCCGAACAATCAACTCGATTTAACAAGTCAAAAGCACTTTTCATCTTCAATTCGATATCAAGAAAAATTAAATCTGGCTTGATATTTTGAATCGCCAAAACTGCTTCTTCCACATCTTCTACCATCCCAACAATGTTTACATCACTGTGATATCGCCCTAAGAGTTTTCTTAATACCTCCTGATTATGGTGCTCATCTTCTACTATTAAAGCTTTTAACATATTTATTATTTATATTGGAAGTAGAATTTCTACTTTTGTTCCAGAAGAATGATTCTGATCATCATATAAATCAATTATTTTGATCCCAAAGTTACGCTTTTGAGATGCCGATAACAATTTTATTCTATTCTCATTCAATTTAGTACTAAAAGATTCATGATCTACAAAGTACTTGCTTTTAATTTCCTGTGCCTTCTTCCGACCAATTCCATTGTCCTCTATTACACATTTTAATTGACGTTCATTTTCCAAAGTAAATTTAATATTAATCTTTCCTTGATAATTTATATCTTTCAATCCCCACCTAATAGAATTTTCAATATAAGGTTGCAACAACATTGGTTGGATTTTCATCCTATTCCTATCTATTTTCTCATCAATATCAAAATTATAAACAATCTTGTCATTCATTCTCATTGTTTCCAAATCCAAATAAGTTTCTAATACATTTATTTCGTCTTCTATGCTAATCGTTTCTTTAGAAGAATAATGTAAGGTTTTTCTAATCAACCTAGAAAATTTAGTCAAATATCTATGTGCGCTTTCTACTTCATTGTCCAACAAAAAATTTTGTATGGAATTTAAAGAATTGAATAGAAAATGAGAATTCATTTGACTTCCTAATCCCTTCAAACTCAATTTTGCCATTTCATTTTGACGTTTTAGTACACTAATTCGCCAAGAAAAGATTAAATATATTGCCAATGCGAAAAGCAGCCCAATCAACAAAGCAGACCAATAGGTCATCCAAAATGGTCGCTCTATTACAAATTTAAGCTGAGCCGCTGTTTCACTTTCAATGCCATCTTCATTCACAGCATAAACACTAAAACTATAGACTCCTATTGGCAATTTAGAGTATCTAATTTTATGTTCCTTGCCAATCACCCAGTCTTCATCCCTACCCTCTAGCTTATATTTATAACTAATAATACTATTAAAATCTAAGCCTTCAAAACTTATGCTTATATCATTTTCAGATTTTTCTAAAATATACTTTTCTTGAACCGTCGTGTCTTGACCCCAAATTTGAACTGCATTTATAAAAATCTGTGGACTTGAACTCAATCCGTCAAAATCTGACTCATTAAAAAAGGTCAATCCTTTTTTAGTTGTAACCCAAGTGGTTCCTTTTTCATCAACCATAACATCAGTCGCTTCATTGTTTATCAACCCATCATTGGAATTATATACTTTAAAGGTTAAATTTTCAAGGTCTTTTATATTTCCAATTTTGGTAACTCCGTTATTCGTTGCTACCCAAATGGCTTCTTTTTTCTTATCAATAAACAGTTCTCTACAAGCATCATTACCCAAAGGATGAGTATCTGAAGAAATTAAAATCGTTTCTTCACTAGCACAATCAAAAACAACCAAACCTGAACTTACTGTTGCTATCCACAATTTTCCATTATACCGTTCAATGTCTCTAATTCCATAAAGCAAATCTTTGTTTTTATCTCCATAGTAAATGCTAACAGTATCTTTCTCAGAAAAAATCAATTTATACAACCCTATATTTGTCCCTATATATGCAGTATCTTTCCCAACATAACTAGCAAAGGTTTTATTCTTAAACAAACAGTCACTTTGATTATCACTATGGATAATTTTATTCTTTTTATTATCAACAAAAACTCTGTCAAAACAAAAAGTTCCTCCACCCCACACATTGGATGCTTCATCAATAAATAAGTCTTTATTAAAAGCATTTTCACTAATAAAATCTGCTTTGTGCTTTCCATCCTCAAACAAATAAATACTTGATTTGGCTGTTTGAACCCACATTTGATTTTTATGACTTTCTAAATCCATTACCTGAAATGCATTGATTGGCAAATGAATCCCAGACACTTTAAGATCATTAGGATTAATAATATTCACATATCCATTGTCTGTCCCAACCCAAATTTGTTTTTTATCATCTTGGGCAACGGCGTATAAACCGTTACTCTCTAAGCCTTGTTTTGTGGTAAGTGATTTAAATCTAGTATAAGATAATAAAAACAATCCATTGTTCTGAGACCCAAACCATGTATTCCCATATCTATCTTCAAATGCAGAATTCATTAAATACTCTGGAAAAAAATGTTGTTCTGGAATTACACAATCCTCTTCTATTCGGCAATAAAAAATTCCCTTTTTTCCAATATTTCGCAACCAAACATGATCTGATGTTGATGGAAACAAGTAAATACCTTTGCCTATTTTCTTTTCCTTTTTCCCTTTAAAATCACAAACAAATTTATTCACAAAAGAATCATAGTCTTTCAAATCAAGTCTACATCTGAAAAGAAACTCAATGTATTCTTCTCGTTGTGGTTTTTGAATCTCTATTAAGCTAAAATCATCAAGATTTAGCTTGACAATCGTGCAATCTTGCTGACATGCTGTTATGATTGATGAGTCTATCTTAAATGAATGATTGTTTTTTATATTCTGTGCATTCAGATATTTAATTTCATTTGTCTTATAGATCGAATCATTCTCAAAATACACCAAGTAAGAGTTGTAAGTATCAAACCAAACCCTGTCATATTTATCAATTTTTAATCCAAATATATTTTCTGAAAGACCGTTTTTATTGTTAATATTATAAAACGTTGATCCATTAAATCTACTCGCACCTGATCCCGTTGAAATCCATAAATATCCTTTACTGTCTTGATCTATTTTATAAATAGTATTACTGGGAAGCCCATCATCAATTGAATAGTTTTTATAAGTATACTGCTGACCTAATAAAGAATTCAAAATCAATAAATGAATTAGTAGCAATAAACCTCCTTTAAAAAATAAGTAATTATTCATTTATCTGATATTTCGAAGTTCAACTCAATTAGAAGCAACTTAGATGTTTCTGGTCCTTTGTTAAATTTCTTCAAAATCAATGGTCGAAAAACCACCATTGAGCCAGCATTGAAATCTGTTGCAGAGCTTGTACAATTCTCAGCTATCATTACGATGTCTTTTTGCTTATGTTTGCGTTTGTGAGAGCCTGATAGAAATTCCCAACTACCCGTCTTTTCATTACTCGCTTTCAAAAATATATATAAACTCAAACCATTCCCTAAAGCTTCGTCTGATGGTTCAGCGATGTAACCACCAGCTATTTTTTTCCAACTTTTTAAATCACCTGTCTTTTTTCTTTCACCAAAATAATATTTTTCGTCTTGATGCCAATCACATATAGAATCGTTTTTCTTAGATAAATTAACCAAAGAAGCTTGTCTAAAAACCAAATCTGGATCTATCAATGATACGAATTTTTTTAGCTCGCTTTTCAATAGAGTACTACTAAACTTAGGATAATCAGTTATTATTGGGTTCAAATCTGTATAGTCATTTTCTAAACTTTCTTTATTTAAATTTAAAAAATTTCTAAGCATTACTTTTAATTCCTGAAGTTCGCTTTGTAAGTAAAACGAATTAAATTTAGTAAAGCCAGATTTTAAAATCTTAGTTTTCTCGATCATCAATGCCTTAATAGATAAATCTTGTTGATAATTTTCAATAGAAGCATTTAATCTACTTAATATTTTTCTTTTCAGATATTGTGGCTTAATTACCTTGATATTTTCACCATAGGCTAAAATTGCCTGTTCCAATTCATAGTTGAATTTCACTTTTAAGGAAATAACTACTCCTTCGTGGTTTCGTTCTACCTCCTTTTGCGAAGCATGCAATGGTTTCGTTAAAATATAGGGCGCATGTTTTCTATTCGCTTGTAACAAAATCTCTTGAGCCTCATCGTTAAAGTTGTTGGTAACTCCAATTATATCATTAAAATAATCTGAAGGAATAAAGTTTTTAATAGGGCTTAAAATCTCATCTGAAATACACAAGCCTTCAATCCTATCCAAGGCAAGAACCATTACCATTTTGTTCTTCGCTCGTTTGCCTAATACAAACCACCTATTGTTAAATTCTTTCAACAAAAACGGATGAAAAATAAAAGTAGATACCTCTCTTGCTTTATAGGACTTGTATTGCAACTCTACGCATTTCTCTTTTAAAATTGCCTGATACAATTCCTCCAAATAATAAATACCGCGCAGCAAATCATTGGTTTCAAAATCAATAATTGTAGAACGATTGTCTTGTTTGGAGTGTATATGATCCTCTAACTTCTGAATCATTCCTTCCAACTTCCGAAAATGCGAAAAACCTCTAAATTGCTTTAAAAAAGAAACAGCCTCTCCCAACTGATGCAGATCTTGGTCTGTCAAAGGAATATTGGTAATACTATAATCCCCCTCCTCATAAGTATAATATTTTTTTTCCAATACAATAATCGGCGCATTGTATCCAAGCTTATCACTTCGCATCATTTGTAAATCTGACTGTATAGTTCTTTTGCTGATACCTTTGTCAATTCCCTCATATTCGTACAAAGCGTCAGAGCAGGCGTCTATCAAGTCGTCCAAAGTCCATTTACGAAATCTATTTTGCAAGCATTTATCAATGGTTTTGTACCTTATTAAGGCATTTCTATTTACAGGCATTTATTTTTTTTACTAAAATAAGCTTTTTTTTCGAGTACGCAAAAAGACTGCGCACCTCTTATTTAATGATTCAATGCTCTAATGCTTCAATAAAAAATGCAAGAATGCTGGAATGCGAGAATGCTTCAATAAAAAATGTGAGAATACTGGAATGCGAGAATCAATATTGTTTAGTTAAGCATTTTTTTTGATTGAATGGCTGAAGATCCAATGCAGCCCCACCGTACAGACGCGATTCATCGCGTCTCCAACTAAAACAAATTCAGCATATAATGCTGGAATGCGAGAATACTGGAACGTTTTCAACTTTCAACTTTCAACTTTCAACATCATCAAGCAACCCGTTTCATTACATTTCTTGGTAGTTGGAAATGAAAAGTACTGCCATTATTGGCAGCGCTATCTACCCAAATTCTTCCATTGTGTTTTTCAATGATTTTTTTACAAAATGCAAGACCAAAACCAAGCCCTTCATATTCCTCTTTATTATGAAGCTTTTTAAACATTAAAAATATTTTATCAAAATACTCTTTACTGATCCCTAGACCATTATCAGCGACAGAAAATTGCCAAAATCCATTTTGCTCATAACCTGAAATTTTAATAATCAGTGGTCTTTCGGTAGATTTAAATTTAATGGCATTTGCAATAAGATTAAATATTACCTGCTTAAACAAAGGCTTGTCTGCAAATATATCTGAAGGCATATCAGCTACTTCAATCATTGCATTTTCTTCTACAATTAAATCATTAAACTGATACAATAAATCATTAACAAGTTCCTTTGGTATAAATTTTGAACACGAAAGATCTTCACTTGAAAGATCATTAAATTTTACCAATGATTTAATCAAAACTTGCATATTTTGAGTTCCTTCTAATATGAATTCAAATAACTTTTGATCCGAATGTGAAAGTTTATCTTCTAATTGCTTGGAAAGTAAATCCGAAAAATTACTGATATTATTTAATGGTGTTTGAAGTTCGTGTGATGCTAAATAATTAAAACTCTCCAATTGCATGTTTTTTTCAATATACTTATGCAATTCTATATTTTGTTTTTTAATAAACTCCTGTTTCTCCACCAATATGCTATTGGCTTCTCGTAATTTACCGAGGTAAATTCCGCTCATAATATAAGTTACCACTGTATACAAGAATAGAAAACCTCCATTGACCCACATGGAATTATCAATTCCATCAACTATACTCCTGTCTAAACCCATTACAAAAAAGAACTCAGAGAAGAAACACGTTATCAAATAGAAAACATGCTCTTTCGTAGTATCAAAATAGTAAAAACTCAATAACAACAAGAGTGGAAAGGCAAGTATTGGCGCAATTAAATTGGTTGTAAAAAATGCAGTCGCTATATTGTAAGGTACAAAAGTGCCCAATAAATATAAATGGTAAGCTAAATTTTCGCTATAGAATTTATGACAGTGAAGGGTTAGTGAATAACTGATAAACAGCAATATCGCAACAATGAAAATATTGAAATCAAAAGAAAAAATTTGAGATACTAGAATCAAAATATTTCCACCAAGAGAGGCGTAGGTTAGAAAGAAAAATAGCTTCCTTCTCTCCACAGTATGTTCTGGATTTGATTTTTTATTACTAAAGGTAAACGCTTTCACAATAACAAATTATAGTCTAAAGCAAAAAGAAAACAACGGCTGACGCAAAATCGATTGTATCAGCTCTTTGTCTATCTTTCTACATTTGGTTAGTGTATTATATCTATTTTACGCAAATTTTTAATATTTGATCTAAATTTAGCCACAAAGTTATATTAAATTTATCAACAACTCATTAACTGCTATACATGTCAATTTTATGTATTCATAAATATCTTAATGTGCGAGGTCTTTTTTTTTTAAACTAAGTAAATGGAAAGTTTTTCCATGTATTAGTTACGATTTTTTGGCTCATGGAGGAATTTAGTGGAAATGCTTTTAGCTATTGGCTTTTAGCTTTTGACACTTGGCTTTTGACCAATAGCCAACAGCTAACAGCCACCAATACAACAGCCAAAGACCAACAACGTTTCCACTAAATCCTTTCATGAGCCGATTTTTTTAATGCAAAAACTATGCAAAACTCTATTTTGATGAATGTTTTTACAAAAAAGGTTAAACACAATAAGAATCACATCAATTTTTGATCAAACAATTATTATCATAAATAATTGATTATCAAATATTTATGATGAAAAAAATGATAGCTAAATTATATTTAAAGACTTGTCTTTTATGATATAAAAAAACCAAATACGTCTTAATTCTAGATCAAAAATTGGCACTACTAAAAAAAAGGGTGATTTGGTCTAATTTATAGTCCACCAAGGCAGGATTTGTGAAAATTTGATTAGGCTATTTTTTTGACTAGCAAGGCGAAAAACATAGGCAACGCATCGTGTTGACGAGGCTTTTCAACGCAGCTAGACGAAAAAAGAGGAAATCAAAATTCACAAATTTTGTCTTGGTGGACTATACATACAGTCCGAAACATTGAAGGCGTTCCTATATTGCCAAAAAATCACATAACATTAACTTTGGGATTAACTTTAGGCGAACATGAAAAATACATTAGCGCATGTTGGGGATTTAAATGGAAAAGCTAAGAAACAATAGATTGTAGCAGAAGAGCTACAGGAATGAGAAGGTTTAAAACAACAAAAACCCATTAGAGTTTCTCTAATGGGTTTTTGTTTTATATCTAAATTTATAAATTGAAATTCTATAAAATCCTAAATCTAACCAGTAAGCTTAATATTGCCATTACTATTAATAAATATCCAGCAGGAACTTGATAGTTAATCAACTTTCCCCTTAAACTTTGTCCTTTCGCTAAAGCAGTTTCGTTTTTACTGAACAAATATTTTGAAAGTAAACTAAATGATAAAAGAAACCCAACTATAAAAGTGGCAATAGCAGTAATTAACATAATTATCCAAGAAACTGGTGCTACACTTAACAAACTCATTGAAGTTAATGAAGTAAACAAACTAGAAATTCCCCAAAATAATATTACAAGACCTATAAAACCTTGGTAAGGAGCTACTTTATCAATAAGTTCAGCCGCATTCGGTTTTTTCTTAATTATTGAACCAGAAGCAGCCAAAACACCTCCTAGAAAGGCAATGATTGTGGAAAACATAAATGATTGATTTAGTTATAAATACGACAAATATAGAGACAATAAACAATTATTAGCCAAAATGTTAAAATTATTTAACAAACCCTAATATTTTTCAACCAAAAAATTAAACAAATCACTCATTTCCTATCAAAATCGCTTTAAATTGTTGTTTATCGGCAATAATTTTCAAAGCAGTCAATATTTCCTGATCATTTCGGGCTAAATATTCAAACTCACCTGACAAATTATAGAACCGATTAACAATAAAGTGCTCTAAAACCTGCTTGATTTCCTTCTTATGTTTATACACTTTCTTTAGTTTCTCTTCATTTAGCTTCTGTCTTATCTTTTGAATGTCCTCTTTTAGACTCACTTTCAACTCATCTGTTAGATTCTGCTCAAATGTTTCCAAGTGACTTTGACTCGATATGTAAAAATTGTAATTCTCCTTTTTCAAAAACTCAACAAACAGATCATAATAAACATCCGAGAAGTTATATTCTGAAGGATTCTCTATAGATTCATGCGAGTTTCTATAAGTATTGACAAAATCGAAAAAAGGAAAACTGATTTCTAGATTTCGTACAACATCCAATTTTACTTTCTTCTCAACTAATACATCTGGTACAATCCCTTCAAAATCTTTCAATTGCCTGTTGTTTTTTGTTTTATATAATGATTTTGATTTCTCTGAATAGAAAGTTTCCTCTTCCCCTAAATGCATTTTGGAATAATCAATTTTTTGAATACATCTTTTTAACGGTGTATAATATTTAGCAAAAGTAAAGTACATGCTCGTTCCATCTCCTAAATTCCAAGTTTGCTGCATCAATCCTTTTCCCACAGTTGTATCTCCAATAATAACGGCACGATCATAATCCTGAAGAGCACCCGATACTAATTCAGATGCCGATGCTGAATACTCATTCGCAACTATTGCCAATGGTAAATCGGGATACAATGGTTTTTCTTCTGTCTTAAATGGTTGAAAATCTTTGTTTTTTTCTTTTATATAATACACCACTTTATCTTTTGGCAAGAACAGATTGGCAATCCTTCGTGCCTCCGTTACAGATCCGCCATTGTTATTTTTCAAATCCAAAATCAATCCTTTAAGATTATTTTCTTTGTTTAATTTATCCAACGCCATTTGCAATGAATCGCCAGCCATTCCCCAAAAATGATTCATTTTAATATAACCAATAGAATCATTTAGCATACCGAAATATGGCACAATTTTACGCAATACATTCTCACGATTAATTATTTTTTTCTTTTCTCCAAATCCAGGTCGATCTATAACAAGCTTCACTTCCGTGCCCAACTCTCCCTGCAACAATTGATCAACATCTTTAATAAAAAATTCATAAATTTTTCTTCCATCAATCTCAACAATCGCATCCCCGACCCTGATGTCATTCTTTTCGGCTGGTGACCCTGCATTTACACTAGAAACAATAGCATAACCTTCTCGATAAAACATATAAACACCAATACCAATCTTCACCACCCCATCCATTTTTTGCAAATGTTTTTTGGTTTCTTCCTCATCATAAAAAGCACAATAAGGGTCTAATGATCCTACTGCCGCTCGCATGGCATTGTGATACAATTCTTTTACATCTACTTCATCAACAAAGTTGTCTTGCAAAACGCCCATCGTGTATTTTAAGACAGCTGTCTTATTTTCCAAAACATCACTCACAGCCTTAAAAGACATCAATAAAATGATTGCCGTAAAAAGAAATATAATAGGTTGAGTTTTCATGGAAAAAATGATTTAATTTAAAAAAATGCGAGAATGATTGAATGCGAGAATGCGAGAATGCCTGAATGATTGAATGCCTGAATGATTAAATGAATGAATGCCTGAATGCCTGAATGATTGAATGCCTGAATGATTGAATGCCTGAATGATTGAATGCCTGAATGATTAAATGAATGAATGCCTGAATGATTGAATGCCTGAATGAATGAATGATTGAATGCCTGAATGAATGAATGATTGAATGCCTGAATGATTGAATGCCTGAATGATTGAATGCCTGAATGATTGAATGCCTGAATGATTGAATGCCTGAATGATTGAATGCCTGAATGATTGAATGCCTGAATGATTGAATGCCTGAATGCCTGAATGCCTGAATGATTGAATGATTGAATGATTGAATGATTGAATGATTGAATGATTGAATGATTGAATGATTGAATGATTGAATACTATACCTGAAATCTTCAACTCTTTTTATTCTCGCATTCAGGCATTCTCGCATTCAGGCATTCTTGCATTCTCACATTCAGGCATTCTTGCATTCTCACATTCTCACATTCAGGCATTCTTGCATTCTCGCATTCAGGCATTCTCGCATTAAAAAAGGCAACACCAGAAACGAATCTAAATGTTGCCTTTTTTATTAAACAGAAAACTGAATTTTATTTCTCAGCCTCTTCCATTTTTTTATTAATATCTTCATACTTATCATTCATTTTCAAACGAAGGTAAGTTTCTTTCAAAATTCTCATAGTACTCATATCACCTGGTTTCAATGTTAAGAATTTTTCAAACATTGGAACAGATTTCCCTAATAAAACTTCCGAGTCTTTCAACATTTTATCATAGCTAGCATCACCGATTGGTAAATCAGCAGCTTTTTTAGAAATATCAGCACCTTGATTGTAATATACAACCCCTAAGTTGTAATAAGCATCTGCAAAGTCAACATCTTTTTCAACTGCCTTTAGGAACATTTCCTCAGCAACAGGATAATCTTGTTGATTCAAATAAGAACTACCAAGTAAGGCATAAAGAGAAGCATTATCAGGAGCCAATTCAATCGCTTCTTTTACTTTCTCAGTAGCTTTATCCATTTGGCCTTCATTCAACAATCTGTTAATCTCGTCAATTAACAAAGCACTGTTGTCAGGGAACATTTCTCTTCCTTTCGTCAATACCTCGTCTGCTTTTTCAGGTTCTCCGCCATCTCTATAGATTTTCGCTAAAGATTGGAAAACAGAAGGATCATCGTATTTTAAATCCATCAACTGATTATAATATTTTTTAGCTTCTTCCTTCAATCCACCTTTATCAGCAGATGCCGCAGCAGCAAAAATAGTAGAGGTGTCTATCTTAGCAACACCTTTCTTTTTGCTCGTGCTTTCAGAAATTTCATTGATTTTCAAAACCTTGCTAAACAAAGCGTACGCTCCTTTGTAATCTTTTGCAGAATATTTTTCAAAACCAGTATTATACATATCTGGAGTTAAAAACTTCAATTGATTCATAGCATCATCCGTATGCTTCTTTCTTTTTTCATCTTTTTCAAGATCTATAACTTTAGTATAGGCATTAAAAGCTTTATCAACAGCTCCTTCTGACAATTTAGGGTCTTCAACTGTGGAAAGTTCATGATAAATCTGCCCAGCATAATACCAGGTTTTAGAAACTCCCACGGTTTTCTCATTCTCACTAGCAAGCTCAATAGCTTCTTTGGCTTTCATCAATGCCTCAATATTGTCTTTTTTATTCTCGCGGAAATAAGTTAATTGGGAATAAGCAGTTTGCACTTTATTATTTTGTCCAATCAAACTGAAACTTAAGAAAAGGCAAATTCCTAAAATGATATACTTTTTCATATTCAATAGTAATTTTGTTATTAATACAACCCTATCGACTGTATAATTTTGATTTGGTTTAATGTTTAGGAATGATGAAAAAATAACTTTACACTTTTGACTTTAATATTTAACGATTTTCTTCGTTAAAAATACTCGCCTTAGCCCTGCTAGGACTGTGTTTTTTTCCTTAAATATCGTCAAATCTCTTTATCAAAAGATTGTATACTTATTATTTCAACATTCCTTAGGGAGATAGAAAAGACAAATATCTGTTCATTTATCTATTATCTATCCCTTAGTTAAGGATAAAATGATGTGTTTATCAAAATAATAAACACATCATTTTATCATAATTTTTTATTATTACTCTTCAGAGTCATCACCCTGATCATCCGTCACTGCATCTTCATCATCATTATAAACATTCTCTTCAGAATTTTCACTTGTTACTACTGGGCTTTTATCTTCAGCTTTTCTTTCTGTTTCGCTACCTTCTGCTTTGCCTTCTGTTTCGCCACCTTCAGCTTGCCCTTCTGTTTCGCCCTCAGCTTTTACATTTTCATCAATGTCCTCATCATCCGTTTTGGCTATTTTAGCAACACTTGCAATTTCATCCCCATCTGCTAAGTTAATCAACCTCACTCCTTGCGTGTTTCTACTCATAGATGAAATACCGTCGACCGCCATTCTAATGGTGATTCCCGATTTGTTGATAATCATTAAACCAGAATCATCGTCTACCTCTTTTACAGAAACAAGATTCCCTGTTTTCTCTGTTACCTTTATGGTTTTTACTCCTTTAGCCCCTCTATTCGTCAATCTATAATTTTCTAAAGGAGAACGCTTTCCATATCCCTTTTCACTAACCACTAACACCTGAGCTGTTTCAATTTTTTCTGACAAAATTACCACCATACTCATTATCTCATCCTCTGGTCCATTTAAGGTCATTCCTCTAACTCCAATCGATGTACGCCCAACAGATTTCACTTTTGTTTCGTTAAATCTCGCCAAACGTCCCATTTTACTAGCCAATAATATCTCTGATTTACCATCAGTTAATTTACATTCCAACAAACGATCCTCTTCTCTTATCGTTATTGCATTGATACCGTTGGATCTTGGCTTAGAATAACTTCTTAATGATGATTTCTTAATGGTACCATTTTTAGTAGCAAATACAATAAAATGATTGTCTAAGAATTCTTCATCTTTAAGATTCGGAACGTTAATATAAGCTAAAATTTTGTCTTCATTAGTCAATTGAATCAAATTCTGTATCGGTCTACCTTTAGAAGTTTTATTGCCTTCTGGAACTTGGTAAACACGCATCCAGAAACATCGACCACTTTCAGTAAACAATAACAAGTAATTATGAGTTGAAGATATGAACAACTCTTCGATAAAATCTTCCGAACGGGTTCCTCCACCTTTAGAGCCTTTTCCACCTCTACTTTGCTCTCTATATTCGTCTAAAGAAGTTCTTTTGATGTACCCTTTGTGTGAAATGGTAACCACAACCTTCTCATTGTCGATAATATCTTCAATATTCAACTCACTGTCATCAATCGTAATATCAGTTCTTCTTTCATCACCATAACGCTCTCTAATATCCAACAACTCGTCTTTAATGATTTGCTTTCTTTCTCCTTCATTTTCCAAAATAGATTTTAAACGAGCGATTGTTTTCATCAATTCATCGTATTCTATCTTGATTTTATCTCTTTCAAGACCAGTCAATTTTTGCAAACGCATTTCCAAAATCGCTTTGGCTTGAATTTCAGAAAGATCGAAAGAACTCATCAAGCCTTGCTTCGCGTCATCAGGCGTTTTAGAACCTCTAATCAGTTTTATTACTGCATCCAAATTGTCAATTGCAATCAACAATCCTTCTAAAATGTGTGCTTTTGCTTCTGCTTGCTTTAATTCATATGTCGTTCTTCTGATAACAACTTCGTGTCTAAATTCCACAAAGTATTTAATCAGCTCTCTCAGATTTAATAATTTCGGACGACCATTGACCAAACATACATTGTTAATACCATAAGAAGATTGCAATTGAGTGTGCTTATACAACTGATTTAGAACAACATTGGGGTTTGCATCTCTCTTAAGATCATAAACCACACGCATTCCAGTTCTATCCGATTCATCTCTAATATCTGCAATTCCTTCAATTTTCTTTTCATTAATTAAATGAACAGTCTTCTGAATCATAATCGACTTATTCACCTGATAAGGGATCTCATTTACGATGATTTGAGTCCTACCAGATTTTGTTTCAATTATGTCAGCCCTTCCACGAACAACAACTTTACCTCTGCCCGTTTCAAAAGCTTGATAAACACCACTTAATCCATAGATTGTTCCACCTGTTGGAAAGTCAGGAGCCTTAATGTGTTCCATTAACTCCTTCACTGTAATTTCCTCATTATCAATATAGTCAATAGTACCATTAATTATTTCAACAAGATTATGCGGGAGCATATTGGTTGCCATTCCAACTGCAATTCCCGCAGCACCATTTACAAGTAAATTGGGAAATTTGGCAGGCAAAACAGATGGCTCTTCCAAAGAATCATCAAAGTTCAATTGAAAATCAACCGTATCCTTGTCAATATCCCCTAAAATATCGTCAGCGATTCTTTTCAGCTTGGCTTCTGTATAACGCATTGCAGCAGGGCTATCGCCATCAATAGAGCCATAATTACCCTGTCCATCAACCAATGGATACCTCAAAGACCAATCTTGCGCCATTCTAACCATTGAGTCATAGACAGATGTATCACCGTGCGGGTGATATTTACCTAGAACCTCTCCAACAATACGAGCCGACTTTTTATGGGATTTGCTATAGGACAAACCTAAATCATTCATTCCATACAAAACCCTTCTGTGAACGGGTTTTAAGCCATCTCTGACATCTGGGAGTGCCCTTGAAACGATTACCGACATTGCATAATCAATGTAGGCAGATTTCATTTCATCCTCTATATTTATCTGGACAATTCTGTCCTCGTGATCACTCATTAGTATTACATTTATTTACGGGCGAAGATACGTAAAATATGCCTTATATTTGAAAAAACAGGTAAGTTAGTCCGTCAATTATTGTACTTTTTTTAATAAAACGTTAACATTTTCGTTCAACCATTCCTTAACCGATAATATGCCTGCTCTCATCTTGTTTTTTAGTACAGTGAGGATTTTGATCTATTGTATGCATACAGACGTTGCATGCAACGTCTCTACGGTGCTTTGTGGCAAATTTTTCATTAAATTTCCGTGATTTCGTTTTACTAAATCAGCAGACGTTGCATGCAACGTCTCGACTGTGGCAAATAATAATATTTATTTATATATCAAAACCAAATTTTCATCGTTAAACAAATGGAAAAAAATGGGTTTGTTTACAATACTTCCATTCTTTCAAAAATAGAAATTTAACAATTAATTCAAAGATACTTTCGTTAAAGCCTTGGTTAAATTTATATTTGTCATAAAATTAATTAAAGTCAACTTCACATTATATGTATTTAACACTGCTCCAAGTTACTGACAGTCTAGCAACGACTGCTCAACCAGAAAAATTAAGCATTTTATCTCTACTGATGAAAGGCGGTCTTTTTATGATTCCGCTGCTCTTGCTTTCTATTCTAGCTATTTATGTTTTAATCGAAAGATATATTGTTATTAGACAAGCGGCGAAAATGGATGATGGATTTTTGAATCCTGTAAAAGATTACATGCTTGGTGGAAATATCAACGGAGCAATGACCGTTTGTAAACAAGAGGACACTCCGATTTCTCGAATGATTCACAAAGGTTTGAAAAGTATTGGAAAACCGATTAGAGACATTGAAGCTTCCATTGAAAATGTTGGAAAGTTAGAATTGCTGCAATTGGAAAAAAGACTTTCTTTATTGGCATTGATTTCAGGTGTCGCTCCGATGGTCGGATTTTTAGGAACCGTTACAGGTATGATTAGAGCCTTCTATAATCTTTCAAATGCTGGAAGTAATATTGACCCAGGTTTGCTTGCTGGTGGTATTTATGAGGCGATGTTGACAACTGCAGCTGGTTTATCTGTGGGCATCATCGCCTATATTGCTTACAATCTATTGGTTACAATGGTAGAAAAGGTCATTTATAAAATGGAAGCTACTTCTGTTGCGTTTTTGGATGTATTGCAGGAACCTTCGCATTGACTTCGAGTGCCTCAGTCAACGTTGATGTGGCTTCGAGTGCCTCAGCCAACGTCGGTTGATTGGATGTTATCCGAGGTTTATCTTGCATCGCTAAGTTAGATAGATTCCCAATCAAGTTGGGAAGGGAATGACGGAGTAAAGCGAGAATAGCTAATTGCAGGTAATTTACAAAAAGCAAAACATGAAATTAAAGAGTAGAAATAAAATAGATCCCAATTTTCAGATGTCGTCATTGACAGATATAATTTTTTTATTGTTGATATTTTTCTTATTGACCTCATCTTTAGTGAGTGTGAATGCTTTGGAAATTTTATTGCCAAGTTCTTCCAGTACGACAAGTGCAAAAGCAGGAGCCAGTATTGCCATTACTGCTGATAAACAATATTATTACAATAAAGATAAAATTGATTTCAAGGACTTAAATGGCTTGTTGACCAATTTTAAAAATACAAGGTCAGACGAAGAAGAAATGGTTACTTTATTTGCTGAAAAGTCTGTTCCTTTGGAAGAGGTGGTTAATGTTTTTGACATTGCTAAAAACCTTGAATTACAAATTATTCTAGCTACAAATCCAAGTAAATGAACAATTATTATTTAGAAGATGAAGAAGATGATTTATCGAAACGTGGGATAATTGGAACGATATTATTTCACTTGTTTTTATTGCTTTGCTTTTGGTTCTTGTTCATTCAAGCAACGCCACCAAAGGTAAAGGGCATGATTGTGAATTTTGGAACTGTGGAAACTGGTCAGGGAGAAGAAACGCCTGAGTCTACCAAGTCGGCTGAAGCCCCTACTCCACCTGAACCCGTGAAAGAGGTGAAGGAAGCTGAGGCTCCTGCAAAGCCTGCCAAAACAGTTCCTGAACCTGTCATGGAACAGAAAGTTAGAAAAACCAATGATGTAAAAGCACCTGCGCTTCCTACTAAAGAATTAGACAAAAAGAAAGAGAAAAAAAAGGAAAAGGAAAAAGAGGAAGAAAAAAAGAAAGAAGTACAACCTAAAAAAGAAGAGGTAAAAAAGGAAGAGAAAAAACCTGAGGTGGATGAACGTGCTTTGTTTAAAAAACGTGACAATAAAAATAGTGCTACTAGCAGTCAAGGAAACAATTCTCCTGATGCGGATATGGGTGATGACACGAACGAGAAAAACAAAAATCAAAATTCTGATATTTACACTCCGTCGAGAGATATTGGTATGAGTGATACTGGAAATTTCAACGTTGATTTAGCTGGTAGAAATTTGATTAAAAAACCACCTGTTGAAACTAATTTCCAAACGGAGGGCAAGGTTGCAGTAAAAATTAAAGTGGATGAAAAGGGAAATGTTTTGGAGGCAGAATATACTTCTAGGGGTTCTGTTGGTGCAAATGCCAACTTAAAAAGAATTGCTATAAAGGCTGCCAAGCAGGCGAAGTTTAATTTTGATCCAAATGCTCCTGCGGTTCAGACGGGGAAGATTACTTTTACGTTTAAGATTCGGTGAATAATGCGAGAATGCGAGAATCAATGTTGTTAAGTTAAGCAAAATATGCTGAATTTGGCGTTTGGTGGAGACGCGATGAATCGCGTCTGTACGATGGGGCTGCGTTGGGCTTCAGCCATTCAATCAAAAAAAATGCTTAACTAAACAGCATTGATTGAAGCATTGAAGCATTATTTATTTTCAGGCAATTGGGTTGAGTGTGACGCTAAAAACATTGTAATTGCTGAGATCTCTGCCGTAGTAGAATTTGTCTAGGGCTTCGTAGATATTTTGTCCTCTGAAATAAGAGGTGTGGAGGTCGTCGTCACCTACTTTTACCCATTGAACAGTGTAGGAATTTTCTCTTTTGTAATTTTCAATGACATACTCATCCATCTTTTGTAATGCTTCGACTTTGGTTAATGCTTTTGTCTTGTGTAATAAAAAAGTCTGCTCGTGAACTGGGTTGATGGTTATCAACTCTAAACTGGTGGTTTCGGTACTTTGCTCAAAGTTGAAGACAAGATTATCTAATGATAATCCTAGTGATTCTGCTATTTGTTTCTGAAGCTTGGCAACTTCGATGTTTTCATTTGATGTAGTCATTATTATAATTTTGTATAAAGATACATAGATGTGTTATAAATATGCTCTGATTAGGTAACTTTTACTTTATTGCGAAAGTCTACTTGACTCAAATTTCGCAAGTCTTTCAAACTTCATAATTCATTAGTAATCAATAGATTTTGTTGTAGTTTTGTGATTTTGTCTCTTACTTTTTCAGTCGAAAAAAAGCCGAATTGTCGGACCAAAGCCAAAATCTTGTCAAAATAATGGTTCCTTCCTCAAAGCCTACGCACGCCACCCCATTTTAACTAGCCTACGCTTCTATTTAAATTGGATGTAAAGCTTGAGTCCTTGAATAAATTCTGTTTCGACTCTACGCTCGACACAAATCAACATAAATTTGTACCATATAGCATTTCTATTGATAAAGAGAAACTAAGGTGTAGCTTTTATGTACTGAAACGGGGATGAAATTGTTCCAATGTATCTATTAAATGTTTGGTGTTTACGTGTGAATAAATTTCGGTTGTTAAAATGGATTGGTGTCCTAGCATGTCTTGAATGGAGCGCAAATCGGCTCCTGCTTCATATAAATGGGTTGCAAAAGAGTGTCGAAAAGTGTGTGGGCTGACGTTTTTGGTAATTCCTGCGGCAGTCGCCATATCTTTTACCATCATAAAAATCATCACTCTTGATAGTGGTTTTCCTCTTCTGTTTAGGAAAACAAAATCTTCGCAACCTTTCTCTATTTTTTGATGAATTCTTATTTTTTTTAGGTATAAATTAACGTGTTTTATTGCCGATTGATTGATTGGAACGAGGCGTTCGCGGTTTCCTTTTCCAATCACTTTAATGACATCTATTTCAAAAAACAAATTGGAGATGAGCAAGCCTGTCAATTCGGAGACCCTTATACCACAGGCATAAAGTGTTTCCATTATTGCACGATTTCGCTGTCCTTGTGGATGGCTTAAATCTATTGTTGCAATCAAGTTGTCTACCTCGGTAATTGTTAAATAAACAGGCAATTTTCGAGGCAGTTTGGGTGCTTCAATCAATTCGGCGGGATTGGATTCTATAACTTCTTCGAGCATTAAATATCTAAAAAAAGTTTTTATTGCAGATATGCAGCGAGCTTGCGAGCGAGCGAGCAGACCAATTTCTGCTAAATTTCGGATAAACGCTTCTAAATCTATCCTTGAAATTTCAGATATTGACTTTACAACTTCCTCTTGATTTAGAAAATCTCTTAATTTAAATATATCAATTTTGTAGGCAGAGATAGAGTTTTCTGTCAATGATCTTTCTAATTTCAAAAAGCCAATAAAGCCATTTATGTGTTTCTCCCAGTTCATTTCATCCTTACTAAAAGGCAAATCCAATGCCAACAGTTCCTCTTACAAAAACACCAGTATAACCAAATTCTAATGAATTAACACGACTATAGTACTCTTTAGAATCTTCTGGCACATTGGATTTTCTAAAACCTCCACCCAATTGTATCTCAATAATCCCCTGTCGAAAAACAAACAATTTTCCACCCATAATCAATCCACCAGAAAAACTGGAAACTGCTTCTGGATCTTCCCCGATTCGCTGAATTTCCACATTGTCAAATTGAAAATAAGGCGCGCCAAATAGGTCAATTTTTTCATTTCTTAGATCGAAATATATGCGATATTGCGCCTCAAATAAAAATCCATTCTTACTTGAACGACGCTCCGATCCGAGAATGATTCCTAAGCTTCCGTGTATACTTCTACGCTTGAATTCCTGATTCACAAATCGCTCATAACCAATCTGGAAAGTCTGATAATATAAAGGAGGTAAATACCAATAAAAGCTATTTTTATAGGGATTCATTATTATCAGATCATTGTAGGGATTGGTATTGGTTGACGTTACGGAATCTCCTCTCTTTTTCTCTTTGTTTAGCCGCCAAGATTGGGCATCTAAATCCAAGTTAGATGTGCAGAGTAATAGTATTATTGTTAAAATTAGGTTCTTCATAGTTCGGCTTTATGACATAAATATAGTACATCTATATTAATATTGAGAAAATTAATGTATGTTCTTTTGGCAAAGAGGTTTGGTGATATTTTCGTGACTCTAATAATTTCCCTACTTTTGGATAAATTTAAAATACACACTTTGAGATTTATCTACTTATCCGCTTTCGCTGTGCTGTTTTTAACAGCATGCAACTCTTCGACTAATGAAAAAGTAGAGGGTTATAAAAACTTGTGTTTGATGATTGAGGAAGCCGTAAATCAGGAAAAAGTGGAAGTCATTGACGAACTTTTTGATGGCAAAGCTTTGGCGCAGAACATTATAGATAAATATCCGCAAGCTCCTGATTATTACAAAACTGGATTTAAGGAAGGTTTTGATAATTTTTATACGCCTGGAACTATTTTGGCATCATCAGCAGGTCATAATTCGCAATACAAATTTTTGAGGTTGAAATCTACCAATCCACCTATTGGTTTGTTTAGAATTTCTTCTCCAGATATGCTTAATTATCAAGAAGTTTTTTTGGGTGAAACGGAAAATGGTTCGCCCATTATCAAAGATTTTTACGCTTATCAAGAGGCGGAATGGTTTAGTCAGGGTTTGGAGCGCATGTACATCATCAATCTAAGTCAAGAAATGAAAGATTTCATCCACCCTATTGCAGATGCTTTGCCAATTATTGCTGAAGCTGCTGAGGAAGCTGAACACGGTCATTTGGCTCCTTCATTTGTATCACTTAAGAAATTACCAGAAAACGTTCTAAAACAGAAGGTGGTTTTGTTGATGTTGATGAATATGGGTGCAGAATTAAACGAGGATTCTCTGAAAATCGCCTCTGATATTTTCAAAAAACATTATCCTAAAGATCCATTGTTGGAATTGAAGTTGTTTGATTATAGCATGTTACAGTCCGACACTTCTAAAATTATCCTTGCCTTAGATAATTTAAATAAAAAAATTGGTGGCGATGTTTATATTGATGTAATGAAGGCAGCTATCTTTAAAAATAACAATCAAATTTCTAAAGCGGAAGGTCTGTTAAAAAATGCTTTGGAAAAAGAGCCTGACAATGAGGAATCTTATTGGCTGTATTTTGACCTTCTTGCAAAACAAAAAAATTACTCGGAAATCATCAGAATATTTGAGCAGTTTAGAAAGGAGTTTGATGATGATCCTTCGGAATATTTAGATGAGGAAAAATATGCTGATTTCTTGGGTTCAGAAGAATTTTTGGATTGGAAGGGGAAGTAAAATTGATTGATTTTTTAATTTCCAAAAATATTATTTCACCGTCATGATGATGGTAGAGACAAGGCATGCCTTGTCTCTAACAATGTGGCTATGAGTTAAAATAGATTGGTTTTAAACATTTATGAGGTTCCAGATATTTCTTTCGCTACGCTTCAGAAATTCGGTTGGACTCACACACGAGATGACGGGCTTTTTTGTTTGTTTTGTACAAACCTATACCTATAGTTTTTTATAGTGTCCCAAGATATAAAAGATACGCAAACAAATCATTTTTTTTATTTTCAGGATGGGCAAACATTTCATCCATAGCTTTTTCAAAACGTGGTAGTTGGTCAGGGCGTTCTCTGACTTTAAAACTTCTAAATGAGATAGGAGTTTTTCTAATTCATCGCTCTCTTTTTCGTGATGGGCAATGAATATTAAAATATTTTCTCTTTTTTCTGGCAATTATGGGTTTGTGTTATTAATTTAAAAATACAATATTTATGGCAATTATTCAAGGTGTTAGGTGAATTTATATAGAACGATCCTTTTTTTCACCACGGAGGTACACAGAGTTTCACAGAGTAAAAATTCTCCAACTATTGTAAAGTATTATAGTTTGGAAATTTATTTTTTTGGACGGCGAGGATCATCTTCGTCTTATGTCGGCTCCCCGCTGTCCGTTGCAATGTATGGAATGATTTGGAACTTGGTTTCAGCCCGCTTTTAGACGTAATAAATTACGTCTCTACGGATTGCTTCGTCGTTCATTTTTTCCCAATCATCGGTTCCAATTCATTCCATACATTTCCTCTCGCATCGGGCATATTTTCGCGGGTTTGGGTGCGCTGTCGGGGAGTTTGTCCTCCGCGCTTCCCGTGCTTCTGCTAATGATTCAATGTTACAATGCCTCAATAGTGCTAGGACTGCGTCCTAACCTTTGATCTATCGCACCCTTCAGGGTTAAATTCATCTGTCAATTTATGTATATTGAATCATTTAGGCATTATTTGAGGGAAGCGCGGAGGATGAACTTAACGACGGAGTGGCTAAATATGCGAAAATACGCCCGATGCGAGTGGAAATGTATTGCAAGGTCAGTCGTTCTAGCAATGAGATTTCGCATCAAGTGCGAAATGACGGGTTATGATAAATGCAATACATTGCAGCGGGCAGCGGGGAGCCGACGAAAGACGGAGATGGTGCTCGCCGTCCTAAAAAAAGATATCTGGACTTGAATTACTTAAGTCCTTTAATAGTATTACGCAAGTTTTGCAGGTTTAGCTTTTGGTTTTCTGTCTTTCAATATATCTTTCACAATTGGATGTACATCACACCAGCGTTCACCATTGTATCCTAAAATTGTTAAGTTTTGTCGGAGATGCATTTCTGGAATCGTATTATCCATTTCTTTATCTGGATCATTTGCTAATCTATTCAATATTTTATAATATTCACTTGCATTTATATCAACTTTTCCATTTTCATCTAAATGATCCGCAATGGTATTTCTATATTCTCTTTTAAGCTTATTGTAAGCACTTTTTTTATCTACTTGACTGATAGTAAGCCTCTCTTCATCCTGACTGTTTTCTGCTGCTTCTTTTATCATTGTAAACAAATCTCTTAAACAGCCTCCTGAATACAAAATCAAATCTCTTAAAATAGATTTGTCTTCAAACAATTTCAAATCCATTCTTGCAGCTACAATTTCTTTCATAGCATTTATTCCTTCTTCTACTTCTTCGCCATTCTTTGATTTTATCATAATCATAGGCAATTCAAAACTTTCATTGAACTTTCCTTTAATTGGAATGAATTGTGTGTCATAATACAAGCCTATTGGAAATGAATAAATTACATTTGATGCTATTGAAGTAATTTGAGTTGCATATTCGAAGAATAGGCTTCTTGCTTCCTGCATTTTAATTTTATCCAAATCTTCAATGATAATTAATAAATCTATTTTACCATTACTGAGAGACTGTTTAATTTCCCCTATCAAAGCATTACAATGCCCAATCAGTTCAGAGTACCTCGGTTCAATTTTCTCCTTTAATTCTGTTTTAATTGATTTACTACTTTTAATTGCTCCTTTAAAACTGGCAAAAAAATTGCCAATAAATGGAATAGTTAAACTATCTCCACCTTTCAAACCTGCACCTAATCCTGCATCTAAGCCCATATATTTTTGACCAATCTCTGTTATTTCTTTTTCTCTTAAAAAATGAGATATGTTTTCAATGTATCGATCACTAATTCTTATGCCTTTTTCATTTACATAAGTAAACAATTTTTCCATGGTAACAATCACCAATTCAATATAATTCAAACTATTGGGATCAAGTTCATTGTAAACTGAAAAATTGAATACCAAAAATTTATCTTGAATGTCTTTTTCTAACCTCCTTAATTCAGTACTTTTACCACAACCTCTATATCCTACAAAAAGAAAATGTTGATTTATATCGTTATTATTGAGTAGTTCCCTAGCAATCCTTGTTCTCGTCTTTTGTCCTCTTGCATTGCTTGTTTCTCTATAAAATTCGTCCAACTCTTCTAGCTGAAGTGGACTACGATTTAAAGCTCTTGAAACTTCTGAAATGTGGTTTGCTTTTTTTAACTTGGTGTACATTATCTTGCGATTTAGTACAAAAATAACAAAGCATAGACTTAATTTTGCATTATCACTCAAAAAAACACAAAACCATGAAAACTACAAAATACTCTTCTGGAACTATTTGGGAGGAAAAATATGCATAGGCAAACTAAAGTTAATAAATACCAGTTTTGGCGTCATCTTTTCTCACCATATGTCGTTAAAAAGCCTCGCTGTAGCCCTGCTATGCCTGCGTTTTTTGCCTAATATGGTAAAAAAATATTTAGCCAAAACATGTAATTATTAACTTTAATTTGCCTTATTCGAGGGCAATTAGAAAAGGCGATGTCATTCACGTGGCGGGAACTACGGCGGTTGATGAAAACGGAACTCTCATTGGCAAGGGAGACATTGGAAAACAGTCGGCTTTTATTTTTCAAAAAATAAAAAATGCGTTGGAGCAACTGGGTGGCAAAATGGAGGATGTCGTTAGGACTCGTGTTTATATTGTTCAGGGTGCGGATTGGCAAGCGGCGGCAGAGGAACATGGAAAGGCTTTCAAAGGCATCGAACCTACAGAAACTTTGTTGATGATTAGTGGCTTGGTCAATCCTGATATGTTGGTGGAGATTGAAGCGGAGGCGATTGTTGGCTAATTTCACGAAAATTTGTTTACTTTGCATTCTTAGTAACGAAAAAACAATAACTTATGCAATATAACTGTTTATTCTACCGCTATACTTCCGCACCGGCGGACCGGTTGAAAATACTCACCGTAGCCCTGCTGCCGAACGTCGGACCGGCTTGGTTTTTCGTCGAACCGTCGAACTGCTTGCCTAGCGGTAGAATAATTCAGTTCTATTTGCACAACTTATTATTTCATCGTTACTTAAATATAAAATTAGGAATGTGTTATGTATGTAAATAAAAATTTTGGGCTAAAAGCGATTCTTAAATTTTCGGGTGGGCATATATTATGGCTGCTTGCTTGGTCGGCTTTGGTCGCCTGTCTTTATGAATTTACACATTGGAGATGGCTAAATATTCCGTGGCTGCCTTTGTCTGTCATCGGTACGGCTGTGGCATTTTATGTGGGTTTTAAAAACAATCAGGCTTATGAGCGTCTTTGGGAGGCTCGTAAAATTTGGGGGGCAATCATCAATAGCTCGCGTGCTTGGGGTTCTACTGTGAAGAGCTTTATTACGGATCAATTTACGAATGAAAATATTACTGGGGAAGAGTTGCAAAAATTTAAAAAAACTTTAATTTATAGGCATATTGCTTGGTTGTATACTTTGAGAAATCAATTACTGATTCCGACAACTTGGGAGCACATTAATCAAGGTTCGGGTGTTGCAAAAAAAGCTAGAAAGAGGATGGAAATTTTGGGGCAAGGGATGCTCAAAGATGATATTACTGAAAAGGAGTTGAGAATGTACTTGCCAGAATGTGAATATGATCGTTTAATCAACTATAAAAATACTGCTACGCAAATTATAGATCAGCAATCAACGGATTTAAAGGAGTTGCGTAAGCGAGATATTATTGAGGATTTTCGTCATATGGAGCTTCAAAGTTTGTTGAAAGAATTTTATGTGCATCAGGGTAAATGTGAGCGTATAAAAAAGTTTCCTCTACCTAGGCAATATGGTAGCATGAGTTTTGTTTTTGTTGGTATTTTTATTTTTTTATTGCCGCTTGGTATGGTTTCTGAATTTCATAAACTTGGGGACTATGGTGCTTGGCTTTCGATTCCTTTTACTGCCATAATTGGCTGGGTTTATTTGATGATGGAATTGGTGGGCGATTATTCGGAAAACCCTTTTGAGGGTTTGGCTAATGATATTCCTATGTTGTCTTTATGCCGTGTCATTGAAATTGATTTGAAGGAGATGTTGGGTGAAATGGAAGTTCCTAAACCTATTCAAGCGGTAGATGGTATTCTGATGTAGGTAATACTGAAAAAATAAATCTACACTTTTGACTACGATATTTAACGATATTCTTCCGCACCGGCGGACCGGTCAAAAATACTCGTCTTAGGCTCTACTAGGACTCCGTTTTTCTTCTTGAATATCGTCAAATCTCTTTGTCAAAAGATTGTACATTTATTTTCTCAATATTACTTATGAAAGTCATAAAAGCTATAGAATCGGATCATTTGATTTTGAGTGAAATAACAAAGAAATCGAAAAATCATTGGGCTTATGGTGCTAAGCTCATAAGGGAATGGAACGATGAATTGACGTTTAGCCCTGAATATATAAATCAAACGGCCGTTTATAAATTGATAATGGATGAATGTATGGTTGGATATTATGCGTTTTGTGAAATTGATGAAAAAACTGTTCTATTGGATAGATTACATCCTACCCTTTGATTCTGCGCCCCGTTAGGATTACATCCTACCCTTTGATTCTGCGCCCCGTTAGGATTACATCCTACCCTTTGATTCTGCGCCCCTTCAGGGCTGAAGGCATAATGTAATAAAACACATTGAAGCATTAGCATATTGAAGCATTGTAACATTGAAGCAAGGGATGTGCGGAGGATGAACGTTCCGACGGAGAACCTAGATTCGCGAAAATACGCCCGATGCGAGTGGAAATGCATTGCATTTATTGGAACTGATGATTTGGGATAAAAGTTGCGACGAAGCAGCACGGGGAGACGCATGGTCATGCGTCTCTACAGCGACTAAAACTAGTTCCAATAAATGCAAGGTATTGCAACGGACAGCGGGGAGACTACTCACTCGAAGATGATACTCGCCGTCCAAAAAAATGCTTTAATGCTTTAATGCTTTAATATTTTCTTGTGTTGCGCCACCGTTCTAACCGCTCTTTCAGATAGGATTGCATCTTAACCTTTGATCCTGCGCCCCTTCAGGGCTAAAGACACAATACTATGGAACATATTAAAGCATTGTAACATTGAGTCCACTCCAGAAAGATAAAAAATCAAAAATGTTTTTTTTAGCGATCTTTGCACCTTTCTCAATTCCCTGATGCTCAGGCATCAACGAATCTCAAAAAATGCAAACCTCATCTAAAAAATTCCATTTTGTGAAAATTATCTCTTTTTGGAGTAGACTCAACATTCAAATAATCATCAACTTCTTTATTTCTTTTTTCTGACAATGATATTGCTAATAAAAATTCCCAATATCGCTACGCCAAAACCTGCGAGGGCATCAATGATGTAATGGTGGATGGAATAGACAGCGGAAAACCACATTGTTGCAGCGTAAAACAAGCCAAGTATAAATGCAATCCATCCGTATTTTTTGCTTATAAAATAGGTGACAATTATAGGATTTGCGCAATGTAATGAAGGTATGGCGCCGTATACATTTGGGTTTGCGCCGTACATTCCGTGAAAGATGGAAACATTTAAGTGTTCGTCAAAACGGGCGTGTCCTGCTGGGCTTGCAAGGGCTGATTGCACCCATTCAAATCCGTAATCGGCAATGTACCAAGGAGGAGCAGCTGGGTACAAATAGTAGCCAACCATTCCCAATAAATTTGTTGCTACAAATGCTATTATAAAATGTTGCATGAATGCTTTATCCTTCACCCACCAAATAATCATTAAAATAACTGGAATTGGTATCCATGTTAAATAGGTAAATCCACACAATAAATCGAGAAAATAGGTATGATTTTGGGCGAAATATTCATTGGGTGTGACGATTTTTCCAAGCCATTCAAAACCGAATAATGACTTTTCTAAATTGTATGGCTCTTTAAAATGAATTTTATTAAAACTATGATTTGGAAAAAATCGCAGCAAGTCATAGACCAAACCGTAAAGTATGATTGGAAATAAATTCACTACAATACTTCTGGTTTTGTGATGTGCAAAAAACAGTGTTAAGATCAATATTAATAAAATAATATGAAGACCGAACAGACTGTTATTGACGAATAGTATTCCTCCATAGGTAAGTATGGCGAATGGAATTAGTAGTAGCTTTTTGTTCATTTAATTCCTAAAATCCGTATTCGTGAAATGTATCGTCAAATTCATCTACTGCAAATTTGGGATTTACAACCAAATTCAAAAATTCATACTGTTCATACAAACCATTTTCATCCCTCATTTCTAGGTATAATGGCAGATTTGTTTCTGTATCTAAATACATAATTGTTTTAGGAGAGTATGAGCTTGGTATTTTGATGGTCTCTCCTGGACTGACATCAAAATAATCACTCATATTTGGATTCAATTCTAGTATTTTGTAATCAGCAGTTTTTAGTCTGCGAGAAATTTCCAAAACATTTTCGGAGCCTTGAACTACGTAATCCAAAATCTGGTAATTTGGATCGTTTAACTCAACGTGATAACAATTTTTATTATCAAAATTGACTATTCCTTTATAAGTAACCACGTCATCCATATTTATAGAGGGATCATTTAGGTAGATCGAAATTACATCGCGAAACAATTCATAACCAGCCTCTTCCATTCTATGGTGTCGAGAAACGCCCAAAAGCATACTACCTGTCGGGTCCAATTTTACATTTATATAGGGAAAACCAGCAGGTTTTACGTAGACATTTCCATTGTATTTTCCATCAACCATAAGCAATTCTACTCCTTCATCAGGTGAAATACAACTGATGTAAGTCTTTAAAGGTGAGACATTTAACTTAATTTCAACTGTGGCTTCATTCCACCCACTGCGAAGTCGTTCTTTTTGTACAAACCGATATTCAAGCGTTTTTGCGTTGTTAATCGCAGTCACCATATTCTGAAACGTCGAGCGTGCATCAAAATTTTGGGCAAAGGACGGAGCACTTATTAAAACCAATAAAAAAAACAGTAAGCCGTGGCGAATAAAAGTCTTCATAATGTAATTCATAAATTATGCCCGAAATTAGCAATCAAAATCTTAAAAACAATATTATATAAGAATAATCTCAATAGAAAATAACTTTCTACTCTTTAACGACAACTTTTGTCTTATATTGGTTGCATTTTAATGGTAAAATTTTGATTATGACAAAAATTGCAATTATAACGGGCGCAAGTCAAGGGATTGGAAAGGAAATTGCCAAAAAATTGGCGAAGGACTATGAAGTAATTCTGCTTGCAAGAAATGAAGACAAGCTTAAAGCTGTTCAGAAAACCATTGTAAGTGAAAATGGAAAAGCACATGTTTTAAAATGTGATGTGTCCAATACCGCTTCTATTAATGAGACCTTAGACAAAATTCTGCTGGATTTTGAAAATCGGATTGAGGTCATCGTCAATAATGCGGGAATTGGTGGCCCTTTTCACACAACCGATTTGGTTTCTGAATCTGAATGGGATAACGTGTTTGCTACTAATGTAAAAAGTGCTTTTTTGTTTTGCAAAAGATTATTGCCAATAATGAAGGCAAATGGTAATGGAAGAGTTATAAATATTTCCTCTATTTTGGGAATTTTGGGCGGGACGCAATCTTCTACTTATGCCGCAAGTAAACATGCTTTGGTTGGTTATACAAAATCTATTGCGCAAGAATGGGCAACTTTTAACATTACTTGCAACGTGATTTCGCCAGGATTTATCCAAACAAAAATGGGAGCCGAAAAGCAGAGCGACTTTAGAACAAAAATCATTGAGTCCATTCCCAATAAACGACAGGGGACGACTTCGGAAATTGCTCATCTAGTTTCGTTTTTATCTCAGGCGGAATCAGCTTATATAAACGGAGCAGATTTAATTATTGATGGCGGCTTTACGAGTGGTCTGCGTTTACGGAATTTATAGAGTTGACCTCATTCAGCATTTCTGAATTTCTATTAGCTGAACGGTTTGGATTTGGACTTACACCGCTTTGTGTATTTTTAAGTAACCTTCCTTTTGAAAAAACAATCTTTAAAAATCTTAGGGAATTGATAAATATCGAAACTGGCAACAAAGCTATCAACTTAATGGAAAGTGGAAAGTGGAAAATGAGCGTTAAACCGTGAACAATTCACCCTACAAATTGTTAAGCAATTATGAACTTTCAAACCATAATCATACTTATGCTCTTAACCAATCCAATAACGATTTTTGAATTCGATAAAAACACAGACATTTCAAACTGGTTGGTAGTCGATGATGTCGTAATGGGTGGTCGCTCAAATGGAAATTTTACCCTCAATGAAAAGGGAAATGGGCATTTTTATGGAGAGGTCTCAACGGAAAACAATGGTGGATTTTCCTCTCTTAGATACCGATTTGAACCGATTAATGTAGACAAATTTACCAAAATAAAAATTCGTCTGAAAGGCGATAAAAAACAGTATCAGTTTAGAATCAAAAGCGATGTTTCACAGAGACACGCCTACATTTCTAATTTCCAAACCTCTGGCGACTGGGAAACGATTGAACTAAATTTAGAAGATCTTTATCCCACTTTCAGAGGCGTAGAATTAGATATGCCCAATTTTTCAAACGATACAATTGAACAAATTGCCTTTCTAATTGCCAATAAAAAAGACGAAAGTTTTAGTTTGGAAATTGAGAAAATTGAGCTGGAGTAATATTCTATCTCTAAGGATTGCAATCCTCTATAATTACATTCAACTCTGCCCCAGATTTGACCGTAAAATTTTGGTCCAAACAAACATTATTCCCAACCCTATAATCTACAACCGAAGGACTATAGATCGTTCCTGTTGAATTAATGAAATCACTTACCTGATAATTCCCCGCTGCAATTGTGCCTGACTGTATCAAGTCATCTTGGCAAAAATCAGCTTCTAATATAACCAACACATCATCTAAATATACCCTTCTACAAAAAGGACCTGCAGATTCACAATCATAACTTGCATCGGGATCATTATCCTTCATTAAATAAATATAAAAACACCATTCAGTATTTGGCTCAAGCGTCACACCAGAAACAGGTATATTTACCACATTGCAATCAGAACTAGACTGATAATGCGTTCCAAGTATTTTCGGGCTTGTGTTATCCAATAAACCAGAAACATCAACTTCGATTGCTTTTGTTACCCACACATTGTCAGGACCGTCAGCACTTCTTCCCATATCAAAAGAAATTTCCGTTACATTCAATGGGTAATCTGCATTTATATCAAAGCAAAATTCCAAGTAGGAAGGATCAAAATAAAAATCGGGCAGAGTAGCTGGCCAATTACAAACCGCCAAAGATTTATCACCAGTATAGTCACTATGACACCCGCTGCCATAATCAATAGATTCAAAAAGACATGTATTGTCAATAACAAACCCTTTATATTTTTCAGGCGGACCATCCGACGACACCATAGTAGGATCACTAGAAATTGCTCCACCTCCAGGATCCCCTATCCCACCATTATCAAAATTCCAAGTCAAGCTTACTGTATTGATAACTGGCTTAGAGGGATATAAGTAACTGGTAAAATTAAAAAAAAGACAGCATACTAAAAATGCAATAATTCTAAATAAATTGGGTTGATTTTTCATTGGATATTTCTTTTTAAATGGATAATTGATTGCTAACAGTTATCAAGTTACACAATATTTTTAATGATTCTCACATTCTCGCATTAAAAAGCAAGGGAAGCGCGGAGGATGAACGTTGTGACGGAGAATCTAAATATGCGAAAATACGCCCGATGCGAGTGGAAATGTATTGCATTTATTGGAACAGATGGTTAGGAAAATTTTTGCCACGAAGCAATCCGTAAAGACGTTGCATGCAACGTCTACAAAACGACCAAAAACCGTTCCAATGAATGCAATACATTGCAGCGGACAGCGGGAAGCCGACTAGCTTAAAGATGATACTTGCCGTCCAAAAATCACGTTTGATAATCAATTTATTTAGGATAAGTTGTGGTTTTATTCAGAAAGGTTGAACTAGGTTAGCCGTTATTCTTCTTAAAATTTTCTGCTTGCTCAAATATTTCAACATAAACCTCATCACGCTCAACAGGTGGATAACCATGCTCATCCAAAAGTAAAATCAACCCTACATTCAAAGCTGCCTTTATATCATCTCGCTTATTCCAATCTGGAAACTTGGCTTGCCCATCTACTAAATCCTTCACGGCTTTTGCCAATGCAATCAATTTGTCTTCTGGATACGTAAAATCATATTTAACACACAACTCTTTTAATATATCGTAAAATGCCTTCTCCTCAAAGCCAATTCCCAAAACATCACCAGCGGAAAATTCTTTCTGCACTTTCATTATCAAATCGTTCAATTGCTCTGCCATTTCTTCAAGAACTTCACTTCTCAATAAATCATTTGCATCTCTTGTATTGTATTTTTCTACTAAACGATTCATTTTTCTTGTAAAATCAATTCCTCGCACTTTATTGACTTTTCTGATTTCTCTAATAGCTTTCGCCAATAATTTTTGAAGCAGTTTTAATTTGGTGTTTGGTAATTTTATTTTATTAATTTTAGCTAAATAATCTTCATCAAAAATATCTTGCTCAACTTCGTTGTCTTCACCCATTTTAAAAATCTCCTCCACTCCTTCACTTTGCAAGGCATCTTTGATCATTTCTCTTACCCTTGCATTCATTTGAGCGGTATCGGGCGCATCCCCTTTGATTAATTTGAAAACAATGGAACGGACAGCCAAATAAAAATGCGTATAATCTTTTTCTTCTTCTGTTAACTCCCCACTTCCTGCACAAATATCATAAGCTGCCTTTAACCGCTTCACCAAACCCATAAATCTGGTTTCCAATTCTTTGCTTGCTTGCACATGTTCAACTGCCATATGCAAGGTACTCAACTGTTCCAATGATGTCCCTCCAAAATATTTAGAGCTGTCAAATTTGTGGAAAATATTCGCCAATAAATCCAAATGATTCCGCACGATAATTATTGATTCTGCAATGTCTTCAAAGTTATCCTGATCGCCTTTATTGTACATCGCCAATGCAAGATTCATCTGGTTTTTAATGCCGATGTAATCAACTACCAAACCTTTATTTTTGTCTTTGAATTTTCGGTTTACTCTCGAAATTGTTTGGATTAAATTATGCCGTTGGATTGGCTTGTCTATGTAAATAGTGTCTAAAAAAGGAACGTCAAAACCAGTCAGCCACATATCTACAACTATCGCAATTTTAAAATTGGATTTTTCATTCTTAAATTGACGGTCTAGCTCTTTTCTATAATCTTTCGTTCCCAACAAATCATACATTATTTTTGGGTCATCCTTGCCTCTGGTCATAATCATTTTGATTCGTTCCATCGGCTTAATTTCACGCTTTTCACTTTCTGTTAGTTCAGCTCCCTCTTCTGCAATTTTAACCTCCGCCCATTCTGGTCTCAACCCAATTACATTGGTATAAAAATTATAGGCAATTTTTCTACTGCTGCAAACAAACATCGCCTTCCCTTTTACAGTGGCACCTTCTTCCACTCTCTTTTCATAATGTTTTACAAAGTCTTGGGCAACTTCTAGTAAACGATCTGGATCACCCAAAATAGAATTCATCGTCGCTGTTGCCTTTTTGCTTTCCTCTATTTGATATTCATTCGCACCTGCTGCTGCTGCTGCTTCGTAATACTCTTCTATTTTTGCCAGCTCGCTACTTTGCAAGGCAATTTTTGCCGCCCTGCCTTCATAGACTATTCTAACCGTTATTCCATCTTTTACCGATTCAGTCATTGTATAGGCATCTACCACCTTGCCAAACACTTTCATTGTGGCATCAATAGGTGTTCCCGTAAAGCCTACATAAGTCGCATTGGGCAAAGAATCGTGCAAATATTTAGCAAAACCGTAAGTTTTTTTAACGCCATGCTCTGTTACTCTAACTTTTTGATCTAAATTCACTTGACTGCGATGTGCTTCATCTGAAATACAAATAACATTGGTTCGCTCTGTCAACAACTTAATGTCTTCAGTGAATTTATGTATAGTGGTCAAAAATACGCCTCCACTTTCTCTGCCTTGCAAAAGTTCTCGCAAATGTGCTCGACTTTCTACGCTCATTACCGTATCGTCACCAATGTATTTTTTGGCATTTGTAAATTGTCCTGCCAACTGGTCGTCTAAGTCTGTTCGGTCCGTAATGAGTACGATGGTTGGGCTTTCAAAATACAAACTTTTCATCAATAAACGTGTGAGAAAAAGCATCGCAAAACTCTTGCCACAACCTGTTGCTCCAAAATACGTTCCGCCCTTTCCGTCACCCTTAGGCTTTTGCTCTTTTTTGATGTTTTCATACAAAGCTTTGGCAGCATAATATTGAGGATAACGGCAAACTATTTTTTCATTTTTTTTTGAAGAATCTGGTATATAAATAAAATTTCGGATAATGTCTCGCAAACGATTCGGGTGCAGCATGCCTTGAATCAGCGTAAACATACTATCAAAACCCTTTGCGTCTTTTGCCAAACCTGCTATTCTTCTCCAAGCATAATAAAATTCGTAACTGGCGAAAAAAGAACCTGCTTTGTTATTAACGCCATCGCTAATGACACAAAATGCATTGTACTTAAAAAGCTCGGGAATGTCTCGCTCATATCGTGTCTTTAATTGAACATAGGCATTGTAAATAGTGGCATCTTCCCGTATAGCGGATTTGAATTCTATCACCACTAAAGGCAATCCATTGATGTAAATAATACCATCGGGAATTCGCTTTTCTGTACCGACAATTACAAGTTGATTGACAAATTTGTAAATGTTGTTATCCTCAGTATACCCAATTTCTAAATCAGAAGGTATTTCATCTAAATGCACTCCTTGTTTTTGCTCATTTAAGCCGCTGTAATCTATAAGTTGAATGTAAATATCTTTCTGGCTGCGGTCTTCTCTTTTAAGGATAAAACCATCTGACAACCAACGCATCATCGTTTTATTGCTCTCGTAAAGGTCGGAAGCTGGAAGGCGTTGAATTTGGTGGATGATGGTCTGGATTTCAACATCCGTAATGCCTTTATTTCGATATTGCTTTTGTAAAAATGCTCTAAGGTCAGCTTCAATAATCACCTCGTCCTCCTTTCGGGAAATCGTATTTCCTAAATGATGCGGATAACCTTCATTACCCAATAATTCTATAAATGCTTCCTCTAACTTGGCTTCGGTGAATTTTTGTATCATTTATCTAATCTTTTTGCAGCTATTCTTGCTTTAGAATCTATTTCTTTCTCGTTTCTCGTCATTCCCTATCTTTCTCGTTTCCCGTCATTCTTGTTTCCCGTCATTCCCAACTTGATTGGGAATCTATACTTAGCGACAGAGAATTAATAACTAACTCAATTGTCGTGCCACTGTAACAACAATTGTTTTTTTTAATCTTATGCCTGCCCACAACTTGATTGCTGGAGCCTGCTTTCAACTTTCAACCTTCAACCTTCAACTTTTTTTAAGTACGGCGAGTATCATCTCTTATCCAGTTGTCTCCCCGCTGTCCGCTGCAATGCATTGCATTCATTCCATCTCGTCATTTCGTACCTGATGCAAAATCTCAAAGCAACAACGAACGACCTTGCAATACATTTCCACTCGCATCGGGCGTATTTTCGCTAATTTAGCTTCTCCGTCGTCATATTCATCCTCCGCGCTTCCCAACTCACAATATATGCATATTTAATTCCAACATACGAAATTTAAGTTTATATATTTTTCTTCATTAGTTTTATAAATGCTTGCTCTAATTTGGTTTTTTTGAATTTCATAGCGGGACGGCTTGTATATGGGTTTCTACTTTTGACATTTTAGAATTTAATACTTCAAGAAGTTCTGAAAGCTTATTCAATTCCTTATTAATATTATTTTTGTATAAATTTAAATAGGATATTTTTTCCTTAAACATTTTCAGGACCTCTTTAGCTGGCAAAATAATTTTCAACAACCTTTGGTTTGTAATGCTTAAGAATTTTCGAGTTGACTGTTCAGAAAACCCAATAAACTCTTGTTGGAATTCTCCAGAACAAAATAAGCAGTATAAGTATTCCTTGTTTATTTTGTTCTTATTTTTTACACGATAATAAGTTACTTGTGGTGTAAGAACTAGGTAATCATCAATTTTGGGAACGATGCCTACTCTTCCCATTGTCGCTTTATGTGTTATCAAAACATCATCTGATATAGCAGGGTCAATTCTTAACCTTTCTGAATGCTCCTTTGAAATAAAGCTACAAGAATCCAAATTTATTGTTCCATTTTTTATATCTTTTGCCATAATAAATGGAATACCATTTGAAACATAATCAGAAGCTTTAGGATGAATTTCTCCATGATTACCATCTTGGTTTTTGAATATTATTTCATAGTCGATCAAACTTTGAATCGATAAATATTCAAAGCCCTCAGGAATATCCTCCTCCAATTCCTCATTCCAAACCATTTTACCACCTGAAGATTTGTAGGGTTTTCCTTTTTTACTAGGTTCGCCTTTAGTGAAATCGAAGGGAAATTCAAAATCCACAAACCAATGCTTGTACAAAGCTTGAGCAGTTTCTTCTAGCTTTTGATTGAGCTGCTCATTGAGCTTTATTCGGTTGACAACGGTATTGTATTCTTTGACAATGGCGCGTTGTTTTTTGATGGAAGGAACAGGGAGTTCCATATTGCAAAAATCTTCCCATTCTAAACTACCACGCACTCCACCAACAGCTAGAAAACAAGCTTCTCTATCAAATTCCAAACGACTCATCCACATCATTAAATATTCAGGCATAATTTCATCATCATTCTTCACTTCAAAAACAGGATAAGCTTGTGAAATTATGGCTTCTTCAAAATCTTCAAGCAAGGCAACAGGAATTTTTTTATCTCGCCTGACCTGCATAATTGAACAGGCAAATTGATTTTTCCGAATTATTTTATAATTCCGCATATTTGTACCAACGGTATTAGCCACCGAAGGAATGAATTTTTTTGATACAGACAATCCCAAAAGTTTTGTCACCGTTAATTCTTTGTTACGCACATCTACGAGCTGAATTAAGTCTCCAATTTTTTTATAATTTGATAGCATATCCCAACTTTTTAAAGACGTTCAATAAATCTTTTTTTGAAGCTTCTTCCGCTGCTAATAATTCTGCAAATTCAGTTTGAAGGCTTGTCATTTTTTCATCAAAATTTATATTCTCATCTTGATTGACAAATTCAATGTATTTAGATGGAACAAGAGAATAATCCTTTTTTTGTATTTCCGATAAGGAAGCAGAATAACAATACTCTGGAATATTTACATAAGCAGTTTCAAAGTCAGTTGATTGCCAAATATGCAAAGTATTAGCTACTTTATCAATATCATCTTTTGTAAGTTGAGTAAATTTCTTTTCAAATGGAGCTCCCATTTCACGCAAGTCTAAAAAGAGAATTTCATTTTGTCGTTCACGATAGTGAATTTTTTCTTTCAATCGTTTAACTGTTCTTGCCTTTTTGTTTTTATTCAATACCCAAAGTGTCACACTAATCCCTGTGGTGTAAAACATGTTTTGTGGCAAAATCAGAATTGCTTCCACTAAATCATTTTCGATCATTTTTTTCCGAATCTGGTATTCCGTACCACCACCAGATAGCGCACCATTTGCAAGGATAAAACCAGCCATACCATTTTCAGAAAGTTTGGAAGCCATATTGAGAATCCAGGCATAATTGGCATTGCTTGTACTCGGCACGTCGTATCCTCTCCAACGAGGGTCGTCCACCAGTTCATTGTCTTCTCGCCACGCCTTTTGATTAAATGGTGGATTTGCCATAATATAATCAGCTTTGAGGTCTTTGTGCTGGTCATCGGCAAAAGTATCCGCTGCCTTCACGCCCAAATTGGCTGAAATGCCCCGAATAGCGAGGTTCATTTTTGCCAATTTGTAAGTCGTATTGGTGTATTCCTGTCCATAAATAGAAATCTCCTTTTTGCTTCCATTGTGCGCCTCAATAAATTTAATGGATTGCACAAACATACCTCCCGAACCACAACAAGGATCATAAATAATGCCCTTAAAAGGTTCTATCAATTCGGCAATCAAATTAACAATAGATTTGGGTGTATAAAACTCTCCTTTGCCTTTTCCTTCTTTTAAGGCAAATTTGCTCAGAAAATATTCATAGACTCGCCCTACAATGTCCTGTCCAACATCGGCAAGTGTATTTATTTCATTTATTTTATCAAGCAAAGAGGATAATTTGGTTTTATCCAAGCCCAAACGAGAAAAATAATTATCAGGCAATGCGCCTTTTAAAGCGGGATTGTTTTTTTCAATGGTATGCAGCGCAGTATCAATTTTCAACGCAATATCGTCCTGTTTAGAATTTATAATGATGTAGCTCCACCGAGAAGTTTCTTCCAGAAAAAAGACATTAGACATGTTATAGAAATCTTTCATTTCCACATATTTCTCCTTACCATCGGCAATCAATTCTTTTCGTTTTTCCTCAAATTTATCACTCGCAAATTTCAAGAAAATCAACCCCAAAACAACGTGTTTGTATTCAGATGGTTCTACAGAGCCTCTCAATTTATCGCACGATTGCCAAAGGGTTTCTTCTATTGATTTCGTGTTTTCACTTTTCTTTTTCGCCATTATTTATTGCTTGACTTATCTTTTTTTTGGTTACAACTTCTAAAGATAGTCAATAAATTCAAGTCTATTAGAATATAATAATTTTAATTGGTATTTCCATTATTAGTTTTGTAGTTTTATTCGCTGGAAAATTTGTTATTAGCTCAGAAAAAAACACCTCCCCTGACCCCTCCTCGGGAGGGGAATTGTTTTGTCTGATTTATTTTTTGTGGTTTTATTGGCTGGAAACTTTGTAGTAAGCACAGAAAAAAAATACAATAAAACAAACCTAAAAACGAAGCAAAAATCAATTCCCCTCCTTTGGAGGGGTCAGGGGAGGTCGTGGTTTTATTGGCTGGAAAATTTATGCATTTACCGCACAACCACAAACCGTTCCGTATAAAATTCCTTCTCATTCACGACCCTATACATATACAAACCATTCGTTAATTTCGAAACATCGTAAACCAATTATCACTATTGGCTTGTATTTCAAACTGCATAATTGAATCTTGGTTGTATATTACTTGGTATATACATATCGAATCTCCAATTTCCATTAATGGATTTGGTAGTGTCTGTGAACCAAATGGTAGATTGTCAAAATCAAATACCCCAAAGCTACTAGCCGATAGAAATTCGTTGTTGTTTCCCACCAAAAAATAAGTGATATCATCTGCAGCTCCATCAGTAATAAAAGAAGGCGCATTGAAAAAAGTAGTGTAGTCATAAGCTCCAGTAATTGGAAGATCACCAACTGAAAAAACAACAGTTGAAGGTCCAGCTTCTCCAGCCTCTGCGGTGCATTGCGAAAAAATATTAATAAAGGAGGTACAAGCTAAAATGCAGACCATTAAAAGTTGAAAAAATGTAAGCTTCTTCATGAGGTTTGTTTTAGTTTAATCATTTCGATTACCAGAATAGTAAAAATAAAGTTAACTAAAAGAACCATATATACATATAATTTAACATTAATTACTTACAATAAGTAGTATTAAATAATAATATTATTGTTTTGCTAGTATTAATTAATCATTGGCATACAATAGGAATGCCTATTCCTAAACAGACTTATTCTGTTGATGAAATGGGCATCCTTCGGGAATGTCACCTGCATTTATTTCTGACAATTTAGGATTGACCACTTTTTGTGGTATTCTTTTTTTATAGCGCAATCTACAAGGTGATTTAGGACGATGCGCTCCACTTGCCTTGTTAATTTGCGGATCGGCGTCTAGTAATTCAAGTTCATAGTTGTAAAACATAACTGCCAAAACAACCTGCATTTCTACATAAGCAAAATTAATCCCTAAACATTTATGGGTTGCCCCTCCAAAATTCGTTATACTGAATTTATGATTTGCATCTTCTGCTCGCTCAGGATTAAATCGATCAGGATCAAAACCATCGGGATTGGTAAATAACTCGGTACGCTGACCCAAAATAGTTGAACTTATTGTCAACCAATCAGCAGGAATATGATATCCGCCAATATTATAAGGCTCCGTATTATAACGTAAAGTCATAGAAGCAGAAGGGTTGAGTCGTATTGTTTCCTCAATAGCCCAAGTAAGTTGTTTTAATGATTTAAATACTTTTATATCAGTAGGTACTCCATTTATAAATGCACCATCTATTTCCTTTTGAACTCGTTCAAGATAAGTTGGGTTTTGCAATAAACGAATAAAGGTCCAACCAACTTGTCCCGCTGTAGTCTCATGTCCAGCCCAAACTATACCGAGAATAAAATTAATGATCATACTTTCCGATAATGGATTTCCATCTTCATCTCGTACAGCCAATAAATATTGAAGAAAATCAGTATGCTCTTCAGGATCATCATTGCATCGTTCCTTAATAATATCACCAACCATTTTATTAAGTTTCACACGAGCAGCTCTACAACGTCGGAACTTTGGCAGTGGCAACTTATGTGGTAAAATAAAATCAAGACCATTAGAGAAATCTTTATAAAGATCTGTAAATCCATTATCCATATCATCTCTAAATTTAGCTCCAAAAAATGCTCTTGCAGCAATCGACATGGTTAATTTTTCCATAGCCTCTGGCAAATCTATAGTGCCTTCATTACCTAGCTCAGCAATCCACTGCTGCATCTCCACAACCATTGACTCAGCATAGACTTTTAAATTTTTTCCTTTGAATGCAGGAAGCATGCATTTCTTTTGCTTTTTATATTCCTCTTCACTTGCAGTAAACATAAAATCCTTGCCAAAAAGATTTTCAAATGCAGAATACGCTTTATTCAACGAAAGAATTGAATCTGTATTTTTAAAATAGAACTCTGCATTATCTGCACCAATAAGGACCACAGCTTTCTTCAAACCAAGATTAATGGTAAAAATATTCCCAAACAATTCTTGACCACGAGCAAAAAGCACCTCTGGATCACGTGAAAAATCTATCAAATTACCAATCAATGGATACCCAGGAACCATTGGAGGATGTGGAAGTGAAGCAGTATGATTGTTCATATTTTTAAATTTATAAGTTGAGCATTAATTAATGCCTTCAATCTCCAAATTCCCTTCCAACAGTCTGCCGCACACCCTCTTGATTGCGATTGCCAACATCTTATATGAAGTTAACAAAAAAATGTTAGATACATAAATTTTTAACAATATATATTGAATCAACTACAAAACTTGTGTTATTTTTTGCCTGCCCTCAACTTGATTGGGGAGCCTGCCCTCAACTTGATTGGGGAGCCTGCCCTCAACTTGATTGGGGAGCCTGCCCTCAACTTGATTGGGGAGCCTGCCCTCAACTTGATTGGGGAGCCTGCC
>Ga0209187_1000311_pt1 | contig 97723 bp, 93 predicted proteins | sample BantaG_FD_187430 | JGI IMG/M metagenome (GOLD analysis project Ga0209187, IMG submission 187430) | Marine algal microbial communities from Bantry Bay, Ireland - BantryBay_4 metaG (SPAdes) (version 2) | ecosystem: Host-associated > Algae > Red algae > Unclassified | place: Bantry Bay, Ireland...
CTTCCAACTTGATTTCTTTAAGTTCCCAAGGACTTTCTAAGCCTAAAGCTAAGGAAAAAATTTCTTGACTATTCATACCGTAAAGTTACTCTTTTGTAACTTTACCCACTATGATCAACATAGAGCCTTTTTTAATTATGACAAACTAAAACTTCACAGAACTTATGTTTTAAATCCTATCTGGTTGACGAATGCTGTTTATTGTATCATTAATTCACCGACGGTAAAAAATGCCAGCGGGGGATTTAACATCAATGTTTTGCCTAAAATTATTGATGTAAATTCTGAGGATAATGCGGCAGTCGAAGAAGATAAACTCCTATTCATTGTTGCCATGATGAAGGAGTTTGAGTTGATCTATCAAATTGACGATGAGAATTATGTTGTTCCCGATTTGCTACCTATCGAACAGAATGTATATGAGTTTAAATCAGTGGTTACATTGAAGTTTATTGTAGAGTATTCTGATTTCTTACCTGCGGCAATTATACCTCGTTTAATGGTAAAAATGCACAAATACATCTACAGAAATCAAGTTTGGAAAACGGGAATGGTTTTAGAGGAGAAGATTCTTTTTCAAAGTATTGGCAACATCGTTCTGGATAAGGAGAGTCGGCGAATTATTATCAGATTGGCAGGTAAACGGAAGCGCGATTTTTTAACGATTATTCGTAACACTATCGAAGAAATCAATGTAGATTATCAGGAATTAAAGACAACGGAATGGGTTCCCCTGCCAGACCTACTTGAAGAAGAGGAATGCCTTGTAAAATACAATGAACTATTGGGGTGTGAAGAAGTCGGTGAAGAATATTATTTTTCAGGAGAATTACGTAAAAAGTATTTAGTAGGGCATTTATTGGACGGTATAGAATCTCACTTTTCGCGAGCTATTAAAAAAGCTGTTCCGTCAAAAATAAATAACAAATGTAAAATATTCATTTCTTATTGCAGAGAGGACGTAGGGTATATGAAGGCTCTGGAAAAGCATTTAAAGCCCTTAGAGCGTCTTCAAAAAGTGGAACCGTGGCATGACGGTTGTATCGTTCCCGGCGAAAAATGGGAAGAAAAAATATTTGGGGAATTAAGGAAATCAAGTATCGTTTTATGTTTGGTGAGTAGTGATTTTATCGCCTCTGATTTTTGTCAGAAAGAACTTAAAGAGGCACTTACCGCCCATGAAAATGGAGAGCAAGAAGTAATCCCCATTAAAATCCGACCTTGTTATTGGGATGGATTGCCAATTAGTGAATTACAAGGTCTTCCACGAAAAAAAGACTCATGGCTTAAAAATGAAAGTGACGATGCTACTTGGACGGAAATTATTCGGAGTATAGAGAAAGTTGTTGATAGGATGAATGAACCCAAAGCGTGAAATTGCCACCGAAGAAATCAGTCACTGTACCCTATAGCAAGACAGGGAGAATCTTTTGTTCACTTATAACTTAGTACAAATCTATTCTGAAGCGGCAAAACACCACCAAAATAAAACCCCATTCCAAAAGAACGGGGTGTCGTCGTACAAAAGTTATTAGCCGAAAAATCCAGCAAATTCGTCAAAAGAAACTTAGAGATATTCAACATGGTTAAACATATCCTCTGCATCCATCACCTGATACAGCAATTCTAAATCCCTTATCATATCACCGACACTGGTGTAGCTATCTTGAAAAAAGGCAATTCCGGCGTGAGTTATACCTTCATTGTTCAGTTTCAAAAAATCATTGTCAAAGGTGACAATGACGCGCTCTAATTCCAGTGCTTTTTGTATGTGTTCAATATCGCTTTTGGTACGCATACCAACATCAGTCACCAAGACAGCATCAATGCCTTTGCGTCCTAATCCTTTCAAAACTGATTTTGCGATATTTTCGTCGAGATAATACTTGACTTCCGCCACGATTAGACTGTGGGAAGTTTAGAGACGTGATTAAGTTTCATCTGCTCGACAAAGGCTTTGTCTTTTTCCACTAAGGCTTTGATTTCGTCAATATTGGCGAAATAATAGTCCAGTGCTGCATGTACATCAGCCACTTGCAAGTCGAATTCAAATGAGATTTCTTCGGCACTTTTCTTTGCGCCGTCGTGCCAAGCAAAAATGTCTATCACGCGGACACGGGTTCCTGTCACTCGCGGATGTCCGGCACAAATATCCGGTGTGCTTACAATTCTACTGTCTATGAGTTGTTTAACCATAAGATTCACATTTTAGTAAAGATACAAATTTTTAAAGAAAAAAGTTTCAAAATTTCAAAGTACACGATAGTTTGTACGATGAAATTACTCTGTTCAATCATACGTTAAAAATGGAATTTTGGCAAAGTATCGCATCTCTTTGATTGGTTGTCTAAAAATCAATCACCGCATCTAAAGCCTCATCAGCATCTTTGTAAATGAAATTATTCTGATAGTTGATAGTCGTCGTGAGGTTGCTGTGTCTGTATAATTTTTGCAGCATTTGGATAGGGATTTTATCACCGGAAATATTGGCAAAACTATGACGGCTGATGTGCATAGTCAGCGGTTTATCAAGTTCGATGTCTTCGGCGATGCGTTTAAGGTATTTGTTGAATTTTTTATTAGCGGCAGTTCGTTTCAAAAACACCTGTTTGGTATCGCCCAAATCCACACCTTTCATTTCGGGGAAGATATAGTCGTTATCTGATGTTTTGGTGTCCTCGTATTGACTGAGAATGTACTTAACCTTATTGGGTACTTTTAGGGATAACACCTTATCGTTTTTACCCATTTTGTAATTCAGTCGTCCGTCTTTTAAATCTGACCATTTCAGTAAAAGTACGTCAGAAACTCTCATGCCTGCAAAGTAGAAAGATGTCAGCCATACATTTAGGGAGTGCCACTTCATACTGCCTAATTCGTATTCGAGATTTTCCAAGATTTTTACTTCATCAACAGTGAGCCCGAGTTTTACACTTTCAGGAAATTTAATTACAATTTTACCTTTTCCAAAAGGGTAATACTTTCTCTCCACAATACTCTGCCGAATAGCAATATTAAATATCGTGCGAATAACGACCAAGTTGTTGACAATACTTCGCTGACTGACACCACGCTTATCTTTCAAATAAATCTGGAATTTTTTGAGCAATGACACATCAATTTCAGAAAACAGAATTTCCCTGTTGTTAAGAAATCTTCGGAAGTGATTGATTCTTGGTTTATCGGATGAAAAACGATTATGCTTGCCCAACTTTTGCAGGTCTTTCAAGTAAGTATCTGCAAGTTCAAAAAAGCCTGTAGAATTGATTTCTTTCTTAACGTGCTTTTTTACAACCTGTGCTGTAATTGGATTATCTTCAGTTTCAAGTGCCAATAATTTGTCATTAGCCTCTGCCAATTTTTTCAGCAAAAGATTATTGAGTCGGGTAGAATTCGGATGAGATTTCTTGACCCGTTGGTTCTTCGCGTCAAAGTGCTTTTCATTAATGTACTGTCCGGTGTACATATACGACGACTTACGATTTTTCGTAATTCGAATCGTCAAAGGGTACTCACCTTTAGCGTTGATTTTCTTCCGTAGAAATATTTTTACCGATGCCATAATTTCATTACTTTTGTCTGTACGATAAAGATACAAAAAATATTGGGTACAACATAGGTACAACAAAAGTTATTTTCATTTGGTTTTTTATGGTCTAATATGGTAAAAATCATTTCATAAATTACTAATAATAAGTCGTTTAAATTCATTTGGCTTCAAAGAGGATAGAATTCAAAATCCAGTTCACGCAAGTGAGTGCGGGTTCGATTCCCGCCTCATGTACACAAAAAGCCTTGCAAATCAATGATTTGCAAGGCTTTTTTAATTTTATTGCCTTACATTTTCAACTTTCCTTTACTTCCTTTAGACAATTTCGATATATCACTTATTTTAGCGACCTCGATAACACGAAACACAAAAACCAATGGCAAACAAAGACGACAGCAGCTTTGAGAAAAAACTCTTTAAAGCGGCGGACAAACTCCGTAAAAACATAGATGCAGCCGAATACAAACACGTCGTGTTGGGCTTAGTTTTCTTAAAATTCATTTCAGAAGCGTTTAGCGAACTCTACCAAAAACTCGAAACCGACCCGGAGAGTAGCCCCGAAGATAGAGACGAATATATCGCTAAAAACATCTTTTTTGTGCCAACGTTGGCGCGTTGGTCGCACATTCAAGCGCAAGCAAAATTGCCGAGCATCGGGCAAACCGTAGATGAGGCAATGGAAGCCGTAGAAAAGGAAAACAAAAACCTGAAAAACATCTTGCCACAAGTTTACGGAAAACCCAACCTCGACAAAACCTCCCTCGGCGAACTCATCGACCTGATTTCCAATACCGAACTGCAAGCCGAAAACGAAAATTCTAAAGACCTTTTTGGTAGAGTCTATGAATATTTTTTAGGCGAATTTGCCAATGCAGAAGGAAAAAAAGGCGGACAATTCTACACCCCAAAATCCATCGTAAAACTCATGGTCGAAATGATAGAACCCTACAAAGGCAGAGTCTATAGGGTGCAGGACAAATTTTTAACCTGCCTCGTACCGACGACTTTAGCCGTCGCGGGAAAGTACCGAGTCACTTGACGGCTAAACAGGCTGACCACGAATACTGTGATGGCTGTTTCAGCCGTCAAGTGAATTTTACTTTAATTTTTAATTAAATAAAAACCAACTACTTATAAATATGTTTTCCATTCCTGCGACGGCTAAAGTCGTCGGTACGGGTATTCGCCGTCAGCCTGTAAAGTCGTCAGTACAGTGTCATTTCAAAATAAAATTAAAAATTTGTCCTGCACCCAGTCTATGACCCTGCGAGTGGTTCGGGCGATATGTTTGTGATGAGCGAAAAATTTGTCACCGCACACGGCAGAAGCACCAAAGACATCACCGTTTAAAAGACATTATATGGCATTTTGAAAAGCGTCAAAAATTCTTTGAAGGCAAGGCAATGATAGTGGGCATGACTCGCAACATCTGCGTGCGTCTATACGATGAAATCATCCGACTACGCCCCGATTGGCATCATCCCGAAAAAGATAAAGGCAGGATAAAAGTCATCATGACCAGCACCACAGACGACCCCAAATCATTCCAAAGACACCAAACCACCAAAAAACAACGCAAAGATTTGGCAGTCCGCATGAAAGACCCGAATGACGATTTGAAATTGGTCATCGTTCGGGATATGTGGCTCACCGGATTTGATGCGCCGAGTATGCACACCCTGTATGTCGATAAAAAAATGCAAGGTCACAACCTCATGCAAGCCATCGCACGGGTCAACCGCGTGTATAAGGACAAACCGGGCGGTTTGGTGGTCGATTATATCGGCGTAGGTCAAGACCTTAGAAATGCGCTGGCGGTTTATCTGGAATCCGGCGGTGAGGGTGAATCCTACGTAGATATTCGGGAAGCGATTGCAGGCATGAAAGAAAAATTTGAAATCATCGAACAGATGTTCAATGGTTTTGACTACAAAGCATATTTCAAAGCAGCTACCGCCCAAAAGCTGCAAATCTTGCTGGGCGCACAGAATTTTATCCTTTCAACACAAGAACTCAAAGAACGTTTTTTGAAAGAAGTCACCTTACTATCGCGGCTTTTTGCAATGTCGATGCCCAGCCCTGCGGCAGAAGCGATAAGAGATGAGGTCGCCTTTTTTCAAGGCATAAAATCTCGTATCAATAAATTCACCAGCACAGGCGCGAAGCCAGATTACGAAGTAGAAACCGCCATCAAACAAATCATAGACGATGCCCTTTCAAGCGATGGCGTTATCGACATCTTTGAAGCCGCCGGGATTAAAACGCCTTCGGTTAGTATTTTGTCGGACGAGTTTTTGTTGGAAGTGAAAAATATGCAGCAAAAAAATGTTGCTTTTGAATTACTCAAAAAACTATTGAGCGATGAAGTTCGGATTCGTAAAACAAAAAACTTGGTACAAGGCAAGAAGTTTTCGGAAATGTTGGAATCTGTCGTCAAGCGATACCACAACAATCAAATAGACTCCGCGAAAGTCTTGGCAGAACTCTCCGAAATCGCCAAAGAAATGCGCCTCGAAGACCATAAATCAGAAGAACTCGGACTCACGCCCGAAGAATATGCTTTTTACAGCGTTTTGAAAGATAATAAATCGACCAATTTTTTGGATGACCAGAAAATGAAAGAATTGATACACACGATAGTCGATGTCATCAGAAAAAATGCGACCGTAGATTGGAGTAAAAGAGACGATGTAAGGGCGAAATTGCGACTCACCGTAAAGAAAATATTAATTCGTTATGGCTATCCGCCCGATTTAGCCCGACTGGAAGCCGACCGCGTAATAGCGCAAGGCGAATCGTTGGCTGAGATGTTTACTGCGGACTGATAGCCAAAAAATGCTCTTTTTTACGCTGTATCAATGAGTTGTGAGTTCTCACACAGGCACTAATTAAAAGGCAACTATATTTCAGTACGACCTATCACTATTAGGAATGAAAAGATAATAAACGTTACATCTTCTCCCGATAGCTATACGGCTTTTGCACTGAAAAAAAATCATAAATAATTGATTATAAATAATTTGAAAATTAATAAAAAATATATTTTGATGAAAAAACGCTAATTTTGCTTCATTTTAAGAAAAAAAAAGTATAAGATTTTGATTTACATTGAAATACATATTTTTCGCGGTGCAAAAGCCTTATAGCTATTGAGATTAAGGAGAATTTGGTGAAGTATAAAGCAAAAAGAACAAGTCAAGATGTAGTGTTTATTGTTCTTTCATTCCTAAGTAGTAAGTGAAAGAAACAGATAAATCTGACTATTTTCGCGTGGTACTTTTGCGCTCATCATTTGGAATACAATGCAAGTCTAAAATTTCTTTTACCTCGGCTTTAGCATCAGGACTGCTTCGATATTGCCAATAGTGGTCTCGGTATTTTTTGTTGTTTTCTTTTGCATTTACGATCGGTTTTGGATAATCTTTTCCGATAATACAACCGTGAAAAGTCTGTTCCATCTCAGTCATCAAATGCGGTTGATAGAGGTGTGGTACAGGAACATTTGCGAGTTCAGGCACCCACTTTCGAACGAAATCACCATCAGTATCATTTTTTTCTGATTGAATATATGGATTGTAAATTCGTAAAGTATTATAGCCTGTCAGTCCGGCTTGCATCTGCATCTGACCGTAGTGAATACCGGGTTCAAAGTCCAAAAATATACGCGAAAGATGCTTAGATACCGACTTCCAATCTTGCCATAAAGTGAAAGTCGCAAAGGTAGTCAACATTGCTCGCATCCTAAAATTGGTATAACCCGTAGCAATGAGGCAACGCATATTTGCATCAACCATCGGTATGCCGGTGCGCCCCTCCGCCCATGCCTCAAATAGGGGTGCATCATGCTGTCTATCAAGAACTTTGAACACTTTATTGGTGGGTTCAAATTCAATTTGCCATTCGGATTCCAACTTTTGCATAAAATGACTGCGCCAGCGCAGCCGAGAAAGGAAATTCTTTTGTTGAAACTTAAATCCGGGTACATCCATTGTCATTTTTGCCCATTGGTAGGCTTCTCGCAAACTCACACACCCGACCGCTACATAAGGCGAAATTCGACTACACGAATGTCGGCTAAGGGCAGGTTTGGAGATTTGCTTCATGTATTGTTTGGAACGTTCTTCTGTAAATGATTTCAGATACCGCCATGCGATAGACGTTCCGCCTTTCTGAAAATCTTTGTGTGCAATGGTGATTTCCTCTGGCAAAGCATCACCTTTTATTTCTTTATAAACATCATATAACGGTTCAAATGATTGAAAATTAGACATTTCAACCTTAACCATGGCTTGTGTGGTTATGACTTTGCGCCAATATTGCACCCAATCTTTTCGGTTTTTCAATCCGCGAATCACGCCATCTTGATCATATTCTTGCCATTCAATACTGTTGTTCCGACAGAATTTTTTGACCGCTACATCTCTATCAAATGTCAGTTTGACACCTGTTTCTTGATGTGAAAAAATTTGTTGAATGTCGTATTTTTCCTGCAAAGTTTGCAGCACAGGCAATACTTCATTATGACAAATCAGCACTTGACAACCATAAGGTTTTAATGCCGCTTGCATATCCTCCAGCGATTCCCAAAAAAACCGCCAATGTCGTACATCATAATTTGGATGTACCATCAAACTAGGCTCAAAGCAAAACAATAAAATTGTAGGTTGCCCGGCACGTATCGCCGCTTGTAGCGGTGCGTGGTCAGTAATTCGTAGGTCGCGTTTTAGCCAAACGATGTTAATATTTTGATTCATTATGTAAACTAAACAATGAAACAAGCGAGTAGTTCAAGTAGAAAGCAAGTTTATATTTTTTAGTCTTATTGCAAAAAATAAATTGTACAATATATCTTATTGTAGCTATTTACATCACTTTAATTGGAGATTATTTCATCAATTGGGCTTTGAACACTTTGCAAATTAGGGAACTGGGAAATTAGGTTTAAATTCGCAATCTATTAATTCGTAATTACTTGGTTTCTGAATTCCGTTTCAATATTTGATAAAGTATTTCTTGTTTTGTCGATTTCCATTGTTAGCCTATCAATTTTCTCGTTGTTCAACGTCTGCCGTTCCTCGTTCATATTTTAACATCCGCCACTTCTTTGACGAAACCTCTCAACAAATCTATCGCCCATTGCTTCTCACGGTCAGAGGCATATTCCAATAAAGTCGCTTTTTTGCCACCATCATAAAATACGGTTGGAACATTAGAACTGTAACGTGGCGAATTGGGTGTGCCCATATTATTGAGATTGGTAGAAATCAATTTAGTGCCGGGGCGTGTGAGTCCTATTTTTTCAATTTTGTGATAAGGAATACTAATATTTTCCGAATTAAAAATACGGGTTTTATTTATTTTTAAATGATTGCCTATCAAATCAATGTCTTGCTTTTCTGTCAAAGTCTTGGACATTCCGTAGAGCATTGACAAGCCTACTAAAAATAAAGGAATAGAAAACAATAACAAAATAGGACCTACTCCGGCAGAGATAATAGAAAGGAAAAATACAAAGAAAAACCACCCACCGACAAAGAGCAAAGGGCGATACATACGCGGATTAAAAACCGGACGTGGTGCGAGTATTTCCATCACGGAAGGACTGTATCGGTAGGACTCCAAACGACTGCCTTCTGGCGGTACAATGACGAGTTGTTTGTCTTTTTCCGGCTGAAAAGGCTTGTCCTCTTGCCTCGGCGCAGGAAGTTCACGCCTCGGCATTTCCACTTCTAATAGAGTACGGCATACCGGACAGGCGATTTGATTGCTCTTAGCCAATAACTCATTGGGAATAAGCAATTTAGAACGACAGCCAGAACAAATTATTTGTGTAGATTGCATGATTTTTAATTGAAGAACGAGAGGGTAAAATTATATATTTTTTCTCGGATTTATTACGTCATTTTTTACAAAACTTCTCTCAATACGACATGTGCGTTCAATTCAGGCATATTGTCAATATGATAACGATAAAAAAGTATCAGCTTGTCCAGCAAAGTTTGACGTAAAGCATTGGGAAGGGCAAGTTCATGCACCTTCGTGACGGGCATTTGAATGAATTGATGCAAAAGAGCAGCACACTCCTCATCCATACAATACAATAGTTCGGGTTTATTTTTTGTAAAAACACCTTCGCGTAAATCAAAATAAGGTGTTGCTTCACAACACTCCCCTCCCGGCATAAAGCCCAGAAAATGAGATAATTGTATCGCAAAATGAAGATGTATATTCGCCACGCTATGCGTGGATTCGTCTAAGTACAAAAAATTATCATATAAAAAAACAAATAAATCCGAATTAGATTCTGCTTCCCGAATGGTTTTGCGAAACAATTCGGTCATAAATGTACCGACAGCACGCTTAGGCGCATCAAAAGGAATCGACCGATACAGGTGAGTCGGCTTAATTTCTTTGATGCGATTGAGTTCCCTATCTTTTCGATTATAAACGACTACATCCAACAGCGTCATAATCTGCAAAAGTCCTGCACTGACCTTTGCCTTCGTCTTTCGCACCCCCGAAATGATATACGTCCGCAAGCCAAGTTTTTCTGTATAAATATCACAAATCAAACTCGTCTCAGAGTATTTGATACTACGTAGGACGATACCGCGTGTCTTGATTAACATAGATAAGTACAAGCGCAAGAGCCAAGTTCAAGCGCAATAATTAATTCGTTTTTATAGAATTATATAACAGGGCGAACGAAAAGTCGTTTTCATAATGCGTAATACATTAATTTTTAAGTTTTTAAGAAAGCCTATTCGGCGGACATTTTCAAAATGTCAGGCGAGATATATTTACATTTTGATTTAAATTTTTTTAAATAAATTAAGTGATTTCTACTTTGTAAATAATTGATTGTCATTGAATAGTGAGCGAATACTGTCGCCTGACATTTCAAAATGTCCGCCGACTCACGCTTTCCCTTCAACTTTAAAAACATATTATAAAAACGACTTTTCGTTCCCCCTGAATTATATAATTAAAAACATTGATATTCAACAGATTATAAAACCAATCACGGGTCATCCAATCACTAATCACCAACTTACATTCACCATTTGACAACTATCTTTCCAATGGATTGGCGCGATTCGAGAAAATGATGTGCTTCTGCCAATTCATCAATACCAAACACACCGCCGACCTTTGGTCGCAGGATGCCTTTTTCATAGAAATCTACTACACCGGTCAAACAACGTTTCAAAGTATCAGGGCGATTATCAGCGATACGCAACATATTTACACCAATGATACCACGCGAAGAAGTCAGAAAATTGATAGGTGAATAAAGTCCGAAACCGATACCCACTTTTATCATTTGAAGGATATTCTTTTTACCGCCTGTAATCATATCTGCTGCGCCGTAACACACCATTCTTCCGCCCGAACCGAGCAGTTTATAACCGCGTTTGACGTATTTTCCACCAATGCTGTCAAAGACCACATCCAAACCCGCTTCACCACGTATTTTTTGTATAGCTTCCGCAAAATCCGTTGTGCGATAATCTATCGGATAGTCAACACCTATCTCGCGCAAATACGCCTGTTTGTGCGTAGAGGCTGTACCATATACAATACATCCTCGATGCTTCGCCAACTGCACCAATGCCGTACCAACACCTCCTGCTGCCGCCTGAATGAGTACATGTTCGCCCTCATGCAAGCGGGTGACATCTTCGGCGCAAAACCATGCTGTACCGTACTGCGTTGTCAGAGCTACGCCTTCGCCCGCGTCCGTGTCTTCACCTACAACAACTGCTCCGCGTGCATCGGTAGAAACGTACTCCGCATAACCGCCAAAGCGAGTCAAAGCCACTACTTTCTGACCGACTTTCATACCCGTCACTTCGCTACCAACCTCGTGTATCCGCCCAATCACATCATAGCCAATAACAGTCGGTAAAGGTGGCGCATCATCATACAATCCACGCCGAGCCATCACATCCGCAAAATTAAGCCCGAAGGCTTCCACCTTTATACAGATTTCATTAGGTTGTGCTTGTGGCACGGAACGCTCTTGTATTTCAAAGGCTTTATCAGGGTCTCCGTGACGAATTAATACGGCTGCTTTCATTTTTGTTCGTGTTAGACGTGTTATCGTGTTATCGTGTTAACGTATTATCGTGTTATCGTGCCATTTTAAACACCCATAATAATACGTCAACACTTTAACACAAATTATTTGAACACTTTTATGCCAAGTTATTGATTTTTTGTTATATTTGAAATCTTATTGACTTTTATATTGAAATATGGTACAAAATCTAAGTAGTGAAAATTCGATTGCCAACCGCTTTGTTGCAGAATTACGAGATTCAGCAGTGCAGTCCGATAGGATGCGTTTCCGTACGAATATGGAGCGTATAGGTGAGGTGTTAGCGTACGAAATCAGTAAAACGCTGGATTATACCTTGCAAGAAGTGGAGACCCCAATGGGTATTGCAGAAGTGGAGATGCCACAAGATAATCTGGTTTTGGCAACTATCTTGCGAGCAGGATTACCTATGCACCAAGGCATGATAAACTACTATGATTCGGCTGAAAATGCCTTTGTATCCGCTTATCGAAAACACCACAAAGACGGTACTTTTGAGATTAGTTTGGAATATGTGTCTTGCCCTTCTTTGGAAGGAAAAGTGCTAATTATCTGCGATGCGATGTTGGCTACGGGAGCTTCTTTGGTTTTGGCTGTACAGGAATTGATAAGACATGGTATGCCGAAAAAGATTCATATTGCTACGATTATAGCCACGAAGCCCGGCATCAATCATGTCAGACGTAACTTGCCTAAAGCTCACATTTGGACAGGTGCAATAGATGAAGAACTCACTGCTCGTTCTTATATCGTTCCTGGACTAGGTGATGCGGGTGATTTGGCATTTGGAGAGAAATTGCAGGATTGATCAGTCGTAGGTTTACCAGAAAAACACCCACAGTGTCAAGAAAAAGCCAAGTGGACAAGCGATGAAAAACATCAATGCGTTTTTAGTCTAACTGGACTTTGGACATTGGGTAACTGGGAAATTGGGTAATTAGGCTAACGAAAGCATAATTCGCTATTTGTCAGCGTAATAAAAATTGTAATAAAGTTAATTTAAAATAAAGTGCAAATCAACGTAAATTATTGATAATGAGCGATTTACTTAATTACCCAGTTCCCCAATTACCCAATGTCCAAAGTCCAGTTATGAATTGAAGCAGTAGGATCAATTTTTGTACCTTTGGTCTTAATATTTTTGAGTGTAAAAACGCAATATCACACAGTATATAGCCGTTACAAAAGGTGATCTTCTAAAATTTAGACAACATATAAAAAATCATGCAAAAAATATTATTGACCATTGCTATATCCATTTTTACAATTGCGATACATGCGCAAGAATTACGGGCGGATATTACAATCAATGCCCCCAAAGCACAAACTGCTGACCCACAACTATATAATACATTGGAAACTGCTTTAGAGGAGTTTCTTAATGAAACGAAATGGACAGAAGACAATTATCAGGAGAATGAGCGTATAGAGGTCAGTATGCAGATTAATATCAAAGAAGAACTTGGTTCTAATAGTTTTAATGCAGAAATGTTTGTCCAGGCACTTCGACCTGTTTATGGCAGTCGCCACAATACAGCGACATTGGAACACGCCGATAAAGAATTTTCTTTTAGCTATACGGAATTTCAACCATTAGAGTTTTCCGAAACCACCTTCAATTCCAACTTGACTTCTTTTATGGCTTTTTATGTCTATGTGATACTTGGTTTGGATTATGACTCGTATGAAATGGAAGGCGGCACACCTTATTTTCAACAAGCACAAGACATCCTCAATGCTGTTCCTAACGGTGCTGCTAAAGGATGGAGTTCGCTTGACGGTCAACGCAATCGTTACTGGATAGTCGAGAGTATTTTGAGTCCACGTGCAAGTGATTATCGTGCTGCTTTATACGAATATCACCGCATGGGTTTGGATATGATGTCCAGCGAACCTAACATAGCTCGCCAGAATATGACAGGAGCTATCCAAAAACTCAAATCGTTTACTCAGAGTTATATCAACGCCATGTCCACTCAAATGTTTACGGATGCCAAACGCGATGAAATTGTTGACATTTACACTGGCGCACCATCCAATGAAAAACGCTCCGTTCATAGCATTATGGTACGCCTTGACCCTGCCAACGCATCCAGATATACGAAAATCAGAAGATAAAACAAATCAGCGAACACAGGTTTAAAATATTAGAGCATGTACTTGACGCTTGAATCTGTACTTGCACTTACTCTATATTTATTTCAACACTATGTTATCCAACATACTTAAAGGCGCAGCGATGGGTGTTGCGGAGGTCATTCCGGGTGTTTCCGGTGGTACGATTGCCTTCATTACAGGAATTTACGAGCGACTACTTGATGCCATCAAATCATTTAGCCCTTCATTGATAGGCACACTTCGAAAAGACGGTGTAAAAGGATTGTGGACAGCAATTGACGGTGCATTTCTGCTGACATTGGTAGCTGGAATGGCTGTTGGAATTGTCGTTGGCGTAGTCGGGGTGTCGTATTTATTAGAAGAATATCCGCCCGTAATATGGGCATTTTTCTTTGGATTAATTATCGCATCAGCGATATATATAGGTCGGCAAATTGGCAGATGGGGCATCAGCGAAATTGCCTTACTCATCATCGGCGCAGGAGTCGCTTATCTGATTACCACTGTAGCTCCCGTCGAATGGTCGCGTTCATTGCCTGTCGTTTTTATTGCGGGAGTGGTTGCGATTTCAGCATTGATATTGCCGGGTATTTCGGGCAGTTTTATGCTCTTGCTAATGGGCATGTACTACTTTATTGTCACCAAGACTTTAAAGGAAGGCGTACTCGAAAACTTCGACCCACAAGCTATACTTACAATGGCGGTTTTCGCACTCGGATGCCTCACCGGACTGCTTACCGTAGCACGTGTACTCTCGTGGACATTTAAAAATTATCGCAATCCGACACTTGCCGTACTGACGGGCTTCATGATAGGTTCACTCAACAAAATCTGGCCCTGGCGCACACCAATAGAAGCCATGAACGAAACCGGAGAAATCATCACCAACTCCACAGCAATACTCGCCGATCCAGAAATGAAAATCCTAAGAGAAGTCAAACAACTCCCCTGGGAATATGCCGCAGGAGACGCGCTTTTATTTCTGGCGATTGCAATGTTAGTACTCGGTTTTATTTCCGTTTTTGCAATGGAGCGTTTTGGAAAAACGTAACACAGACATTCCTGTCTGTACTTTATGTAGCACAGACAGGAATGTCCGTGTTACATTTCAAAAAAATTACAATCCTGCCTTCGCCGAAATCTCCAACATACGTTCAATCGGAGCTATACCATCTCTGATAATGTGTTCGGGCAATGTGATTTCCGGCAATTCATACTTCATACAAAGATAAAGTTTTTCCATCGTGTTGCGTTTCATGTGCGGACACTCGTTGCAAGCACAAGTATTATTTGGTGGTGCAGGTAAAAAGGTTTTGTCCGGCGACATTTTTTCCATTTGATGGATAATTCCAACCTCCGTACCAACGATAAACGTCTTGGCATCATTCTCCTGCGTATAACGAATCAAAGAACTTGTAGAGCCGATAAAGTCCGCTATTTCAAGGAGTTGTGCTTCACATTCAGGATGCGCGATAAATTTCGCATCGGGGTGACGGTTCATCAATTTCACGATTTTTTCCATTGCAAAAATTTCGTGTACCATACATGCGCCGTTCCACAAAACCATATCACGTCCTGTTTTTTTGATGAGGTACGCACCGAGATTTTTGTCCGGTGCAAAAATAATCGGCTTATCTTTCGGGATACTTTCTATAATGTGTACGGCATTGGTCGAAGTACAGACGATGTCCGTCAAAGTTTTCAATTCGGCAGTACAATTGATGTAACTCACCACAGTATGGTCGGGATGTTTGGCTTTGAATTTTCGAAAAATATTCGGCGGACAAGAATCCGCTAAAGAGCAACCCGCCTTCAAATCAGGCAACAAAACCTTCTTTTCAGGACTCAACATTTTAGCCGTCTCCGCCATGAAATGTACCCCTGCAAATACGATAATATCCGCATCCGTCTCAGCAGCTTTTTGAGACAAACCAAGACTATCGCCCGTATAATCAGCAATATCCTGAATGTCCCCTTCTTGATAATAATGAGCGAGAATAATCGCGTTTTTTTCTTTTTTGAGATTTTCGATGGCTTCCACGAGGTCCATTGTGGGGTCAATATCTATGTCGAGATAACCATTTTGTTGGAGGTCGGATTTGGCAGCAGCTATATCTGTCATTTATGTGTGATTAATAGACTTTTATACTAAAGAAGTTTGTATAGCTAAAAATAACTATTGATAATGAGTAAGTTAGGCTATTCAAAATTCACTCATTCAACATTCAGCATTAAATCTAATTAGTTAGAAATTGAAACAATTACAATTTAAAAGATTTCATTTATCATAGTAACAAGACTTGTTCCAAAAACGTTTACGAAAATACTTTTTACGAGACTTTTGATGAATTGTTTTAAGAAAATATTTAGAACGTATTTGAATCAAAGCACATCGTATCAAGTGATGAAAAACACGTAAATTTGTGCAAATTTTTTTGACAAAAAACATGGAAAATATTTTTAAGGTCGGGATGAAGATAAAAATTACCTTGTGTAGTATGCTGTTGAGTTTACTATGCCTATCGGTTGCTGCTCAGGCTTTAAAAGGTATTACATTCGAACCGAATTTGCACTATGGGCGGATTCTCAAACATACCGAAAAATTTGAGGCGGATGTCATCGGCAATACATTCGGATTAGAACTCAACCTCATCAAAAAAACTTACGGCAAACAAGCCTGGCAAGCACATCAAGGCTATCCCGCTTTCGGATTGGCAGTGAGTTATTTTAATTTTGGTGATAAAAAAATATTTGGTCATGCGGTAGGGTTGATGCCAAATTTTACTTTATTATTTTTACAAAAAAAACGCTTACACGGTCATTTTCGTTTGGGCGTAGGCGCAGCTTATTTAAATCAAATTTATAATGTGGTGAATAATTCGACGAATAATGTCATCGGTTCTCACCTCAATGCAATGGTTGGTTTTCGGCTTGGCACAGGCTATCGCCTCAATGACAAATGGACCTTGCAAAGCTCTGTTTGTTACACGCATTTTTCCAATGGTGCCTCTACCCTACCCAATCTCGGTCTCAATATTCCCACCATCAATCTCGGTGCAACTTACATTCCTCGTCCTCTTCGTAAAGAAGATTTTTTACCCGCTACCACGCCACGCACACGCGATAAAAGATGGCATTTCAGCCTGACACAAGCCTTAGCATTGACGGAGACGATTACGCCGGGCGGACCTGATTATCCGGTGCACATTACGGCGGTGTCGGTTGGTCGTCATTTGGGTTATGCCAATCGCATGTCTGCTGGATTTGAGTACGAATTCAATTATAGTGTGTATGAATTTATGAATCATATTGACCGATTCGAGAATCAACAACAAAGACGCAGAAACGCCTCGCGAGTGACGTTTTTTGTGGTAGATGAAGTTACACTCGGCAATATCAGCTTGTGGTTTCAAGCAGGAACTTATCTGACGCGCTCTTACCTCCAACCAGACGTGATTTATACGAAACTCGGTGTACGATATTATATACCCATCATTAAAAATAAAAAACCTCGCGCACACATAGGCGTGTATATGAAGTCGCATCAGGTGGTGGCAGAATATATATCTTTTGGTATTGGGGTGGGGTTTTAAGATAAAAAATCATTCTCCAATTGTCTGCCTTCCAAAATACCGGATTAAGCAATGTACTAAGACTATCTTTTTTACTCAAAAATCCGTACATTTGTTAAAATTTCAGATTCAAATTTATGGAAAAAGCGACAGATTTAAGGGGTATTCATCAACAATTCAGTCCTAAACCAATTCCGGTGGAGGAATTGGATAAGTACTATGTAGAGGCTAATGAGGGACGTGGCGAAAATGCTACGAGAGGGATAGAATTGGTCTTATTAGACAATACGAATGTTAATACCCATTTTACATTTGCGGGATATAAAGGATGTGGTAAAAGTACCGAATTAAATCTATTACAAAAACGTATTCAGAATAAGTTTTTGGTGATTAATTTTTCTGTTGCAGAGGAATTGGACCCTATACATTTGAACTATATTGAGTTGTTCATTCTCACGATGGAAAAACTATTTGATTTCGCTGTTAAAGAGGATATTGATATTGATAATAATTATATGAAAAGTATCCGCGAATGGCTGGAAACGACTGAAATTCAAGAGATCAAAGATAAATATATTGGTGCGGACATAGAAGCGGCATCGGAATCAAGTTTTGGTATTCCATATTTGCAAAAATTCTTTTTAAAATTGAGGATGTCGGCAAAAATCAGTCGTTCCATGAAGGAAATTCTCACGCGAAATGTCGAACCAAAACTCTCTCAACTGGTACAACACTGCAATGATTTGATTGGGGAAGTCAAGCGCAATCTCCCAAAAATCGGCAAAGAGGACATGCTGATTATCATTGAGGATTTGGATAAAATACCGCTCAATCGCTCCCATGATTTATTTTATAATCATTCAGGGCAAATGACCCAACTACAAGCCAATTGTATTTTCACCTTTCCCATTTCACTGGTGTATCACCCTGATTATAATACGATTAGCAGTTATTTTCATCCTTTTACATTGCCTATGATAAAGGTCAACAACAAAGATGGTACTCCTTTTGAGCGCGGCAGAGAAATCATGCGTACCATTGTGCGTAAGCGCATGGATGATAGCTTGTTTGAAGATGAAAATATGTTGGAAAATATGATAGAAAACTGTGGCGGCTGTCTGCGCGACCTCTTTCGACTTATCAAAACCTCCGCTTTGGATGCGCTCATTTACGAAAGAGAAAAAGTTACACAAGACGATTATCGCCATGCCTATAATCGCCTAAAACGCGATTACAGCAACGCCATAGCCGACAAAATCGCGGGAGACGAAACCGTCCTTGCCAAAGACTATTACGACACCCTCATAGCACTCGTAAATAGCGAAACCAAACAACCCGACAATACCATAGCTGCCCTCGATTTGCGACAAAATCTCTCCATTCTCGGCTATAACGACGACGGCTGGTGCGATGTACATCCGCTTGTAAAACAAGTACTTAAAGATAAAGAATTGATAACATGACTACCTCTACAAGCTATCAACGAAATATCAGCGACATCGCCCGTTTTCTGACGGATACGGAGGACGGAGGCTTCCTGTTTGCAGTCGTCAAACACCAAGGCATCATCCCCGAAATTAATGAAACCCTCAAAAGATTGGGCAAAAACAGCAACAAAAAAATCAAGCTATTCTATGCCACGCTGCCCATAGAGCATGACCTTACCTACACCGCGCAAGTCAACCGTGCTGCCGAAAAAGCCGATGCCCTTATTTTTAATAATTTAGATGAATTTATCGTCTCCAAACCCGACGAACATCTACTCATCAAACTCAATTTTTCGCGCGAAACCCTCTACGCACTCCGCACACCCATGCTATTTTGGGTGCATGAACACAATCTGCAAAGCATCCACAATCATTTCGCTGATGTCTATTCGCAACGCGCCTTAGCGAATATTTATTTTGATGATATTCCTGAAACTGAAGTAGGGGATGAATTGGACCAATATTTTGGTGAGCAATACCTTGATACAGCGGAATATGAACGTGTCAAACTCCGTATTAATTTACTCAATCACCAACTCGAAGAGGCTGAAAAAACCAATTATCCGCCATTGCGTACTGCCAATGATATTGCTATTTCGCTGATAGATGCTTATACGAATATACGGGTGTATAAACCGGCTTATGATTTATTAAAAAAATATAAAGCGTATTTTAAAAATACTTTGAGTAATTTATTGACGCAAGGTAGAGTCTATCGACATTTTAATAAATATGATGAAGCATTGTCAATGTATCAGCAAGCTGCGGATAGATATTACGATGCAAGAGCTTATTGTGCAATGGGCAACCTTTTAATGTTAAAAGGTGATTATGTTGAATCAAGAAATGTTTATGAACAAACGGTAGAGCGATTCCCAAACGATGTAGTCGCAAGGAATGGATTGGCAGAAATATTAAAAAAGCAAGGCGATTATACAGCTGCGAAAAATATTTACGAACAAACGGTCAATCAATTTCCGAATGATGTAGTGGCAAAGACTGGTTTGGCAGAAATTTTAAAAAAACAAGGCGATTATACAGCTGCGAAAAATATTTACGAACAAACGGTCAATCAATTTCCGAATGATGTAGTGGCAAGGAATGGTTTGGCAGAGATTTTAAAAAAGCAAGGCGATTATACGGCTGCGAGAAATATTTACGAACAAACGGTCAATCAATTTCCGAATGATGTAGTGGCAAAGACTGGTTTGGCAGAAATTTTAAAAAAACAAGGCGATTATACGGCTGCGAGAAATATTTACGAACAAACGGTCAATCAATTTCCGAATAATGTAGTAGCAAGGAATGGCTTAGCAGAAATACTAAAAAAACAAGGCGATTATACGGCTGCGAGAAATATTTACGAACAAACGGTCAATCAATTTCCGAATAATGTAGTAGCAAGGAATGGCTTAGCAGAAATACTAAAAAAGCAAGGCGATTATACGGCTGCGAGAAATATTTACGAACAAACGGTCAATCAATTTCCGAATGATGTAGTGGCAAAGACTGGTTTGGCAGAAATTTTAAAAAAGCAAGGCGATTATACGGCTGCGAGAAATATTTACGAACAAACGGTCAATCAATTTCCGAATGATGTAGTGGCAAAGACTGGTTTGGCAGAAATTTTAAAAAAGCAAGGCGATTATACGGCTGCGAGAAATATTTACGAACAAACGGTAGAGCGATTCCCAAATGATGTAGTGGCAAGGAATGGATTGGCTTATGTTCTAATAGAATTAAATGAATACAATGAGGCACTAAAATTATTTGAAGAAGTTTTATCCATAAATCCAAAAGACAAATACGCAAAAAACGGTAAAAAAAGAGTTCTCCAACTCCTCCAAGAACAAAACCAACTCCCCCAATCCTAAGCCCACCTCAATTCTCTCCACCGCTCATTATTATTCAATTGAAAACTAAATTACTAAAAGGTAGGACATCATTAAAATTAACGGGAATAGGAAAAGAAAACGTTTGAAGTGAAGTAGTCGGCGATTTTAACATGAAACAGTGGACTGCGGATAAAATTTCGCGTAGCGACACAAAAAAACGGGAACCGACCGTGTATCAGTTCCCGCCCCATAAACCAAGTATCAAAATAAAAAATCGTTAAATAACCATGAAAACCTAACCAAACATTATGATTACCATTGATTACACTTGCAATGTATAAGAATTAGAAATATAAGGAAGGTATAAAATTGCCCTTTCGTGACATTCATTTTATATTTTTATTAGATTAAAAGTATAATTTATTTAAAACATAAGTATTTTTTAGTGATACTTTTTGCTTAAAAAAGCGGTTATTTTTTCTCTTTTTTTAGTGAATTTACTGCAAAAAAGTTTGTATTAACAGTCGATAAAATCACTTCTTTTCCAATTCAGCAAAATTATCTCGTACCTTTACACTTTCCAAATACACATTTTTTTCCTCATGAATATCTTTAAATGATAGATACGATAGAAATTGCCGGACATAAAATAGTGCCGGGGCAACACAGCATACTCGAATTGGATATTGCAAAATTGCCTTCCGGTACACCGATTCATTTATTTGTACATGTTTTTCGGAGTACTAATCCCGGTCCTACTTTATTGGTTTGTGGTGGTGTACACGGTGACGAAGTGAATAGTGTGGAAATCGTGCGTCGAGCATTAGAAGAAGAAGTTTTTCATAATCTAAAGTTCGGTAATATCATTGCGATTCCTTTGGTCAATATTTACGGTTTCATCAATTTTTCGCGAGATTTGGCTGATGGAAAAGATGTCAATCGCAGTTTTCCGGGTAGTGCTGCGGGGTCGCTTGCCTCTCGTGTAGCACATACCTTGACTTCCGAGATTATCCCTGCATTTGATTACGGAATAGACTATCATACAGGCGGTGCAAGTCGTTATAATTATCCGCAAATACGCTACTCCGAAGGTGATGAAAAGGCAACAGAACTCGCACAGGTTTTTGCTGCGCCTTATAGTATCAAAAACAAACCTATTTCAAAAAGTTTCCGTAAGGAAGCTATAAAAAATAATAAGCCGATTTTGGTCTTTGAAGGTGGGGAGTCTTTGCGGTATGATGCACATTCGATAGAGGTCGGTATAGCCGGATTGCAGCGCGTGATGCAGCATCTTGGTATGATAGATGAAGCTCCTCAAGCCAAAGAAAAAGCTCGTTTTTTTCAGCATACGCATTGGATACGCTCTCCGCGTTCCGGTTTATTTTTATGGTATCATTGTTCGGGAGAATACGTTGAGAAAGGTACACTAATCGGCGAAATCAATGACCCGCAAGCCCAAGAAAAAGTCCCTGTACTTGCTGACACCAGTGGCTACATCGTCGGGCATAATAACGCACCTGTGGTAAGTCGAGGGGACGCGCTTTTTCATCTTGGAGAAAGTGATTAAGTATTCAGACCAATCACCGCCAACCAGTCACCAATCACTACATTAGGCTTCTACTTCTCGATTCATCATTTGCTTGATCGTGTTTCTGCCGAGCTGATACATGTGTACTTCGTCTGGCCCGTCGGCAAGCCGTATAGTACGCCCATACACCCAGAATCCAGCAAGTGGCGTATCCTGACAAACACCCAGACCACCGTGTGCCTGAATTGCTCTATCGACTACATTACAAGTCATAGTCGGAACGACAATTTTAATCATCGCTACTAAGTCTTTAGCTTCTTTGATGCCAAAACGGTCAATCTTATCTGCCGCCGCGAGTGTCAGCAAACGCGCTTGATGAATCTCGCAACGTGACTTCGCAATATCCTGACGGATGCTACTATATTGAGCGATTTTTTTGCCAAAAGTCTCACGTTGTGTTACGCGCAATGCCATCAAATCCAAAGCACGTTGAGCCGCGCCAATCAAGCGCATACAATGATGAATTCTTCCCGGACCAAGTCGCCCCTGTGCAATCAAAAATCCGCTCCCCTCGCCTACTAATAAATTGCTTGCAGGCACGCGCACGTCTTTCAATTCTACCTCCGCATGTCCTTCCGGTGAGTCATAATTGCCGAATACGCTCAAAGGGCGTATCACACGCACGCCCAGCGTATCTGCGGGAACCATAATCATACTTTGTTGAACATGACGATGCGCCGAAGGGTCGGTCTTGCCCATGACGATGTAAACTTTTGTTTCGGGATTCATCACACCTGAAGACCACCATTTGCGTCCGTTGATTACATATTCGTCGCCTTCACGAACGATAGATGTTTCGATATTGGTCGCATCAGAAGAAGCGACTGCCGGCTCGGTCATCAAGAATGCCGAGCGGATCTTACCTGCCATAAGTGGCTTGAGCCATCTGTCTTGTTGTTCGGGTGTACCAAATTTTGCCAATACTTCCATATTGCCCGTATCCGGTGCCGAGCAGTTGAATACCTGCGATGCCCACAGCACACGCCCCATCAATTCGGCAAGTGGTGCATATTCCAGATTGGTCAAACCTACACTCAATTCACCGTAATCTTTTGGCAGAAATAAATTCCATAAATCTTCTGCCCTCGCCAATTCTTTTAATCGCTCCATGTCGGGATGTACTTGCCACATATTTTTTTCCGAAAATTCGTAGTATTCCTTTTCGAGAGGAAAAATATGACGCTGCATAAAGTCATCGACTTTTGCTTGAAGGGCTTTGGATTTATCGGTATATTCAAAATTCATATTTCGTTTTGTTTCTGTTCATCCCAAAGAAAGTTGCTCCTTTGCTTTGAGTATTTTTTCGCATTTAATGATGTCATTTGAATCACTAATAAAAATAGAAGATTCGTCATCCATCAAATATTTGCGAACCTTCTTAAAAAAAGCACGTGGATACTGCCGTATCGCGCTGGTTTTTAATATAAAAAAGGCTTTATTGTATCTGTATAATGTTGTGCTATTGAGCGTGGATTTGTCTTTGTTTACAGTCAAGTATCCTTCGGCATTTTCAGTTAGATAATACCGACTTGTCGTACCTTTTAGGTCTCTTACACTCGCAACCATTTCGGCATCTTTGGTTAGGAATTTAGTTGCTTCAAAAATATGTTTTGGGCGACAAAATGGCGAATAGGGGGATAACATTATGATTTGTTCAAAGTTCAATCCCTTGCGAGCATAATGATCGATAGCATGAAGTGTGACTTCATCAATATCCAACACACCTGTTGATAGCTCTTGTGGTAGTTTGAATGGCACATGGAGTCCGTAATCATTCACTGCTTGAATAGCCTCCATATCATTTGAACTCACACAGATTTCTATATCAGGTGCCAACTGTCTCGCGACATCTATGGTATGATATAGCAAAGGCTTACCATTGAGCGTAAGCAATGCGGTGGTGGGAGTTTGTCCATCATGTCCATTGACTGGAATAATGACAAGGGCGTGTTCAGAAGTTGTTGGGGCAATACCTTGATTTCTCTCTTTCATGTCTTTTCAGCATATAGATTTTATAATGATAAATTTGTCTGGTCAACTATTGTCTTAATTTTTACGAACAAAAGCTCAAACATGTTTCTTCAAACCCAATTCTTGTTGTCAATACGTAAAAATTTAATACAAATGCCTCAAGGTAGTAGGTATCGGAAATGTAATTGCTTCAAAAATAGTCATTTCATTTGTATAATCGTCAGAATTATTCGTGTTTTATCGAACAATTTTTAATTGCATATACAAAAAATTAATTTAAAACCAATAACGAATAGAGCTATTGTTTAATTTGACGTTCGAAGAGTAGCATGTAATCAAAGGAAAGTATGGATAAAATAGTATCTATATTCTCAACTCTTGCGTTTTTTGGGCAAAAAATGAGTGAATGAATGAATGAATATGTCGATAATATTCACTCATTTGCTCATTCAAAATTCATTCATTATGGTAGTGGCTTCGCCACGTTGGGAAGGGTATAAAAAAAAGGAACCCCTGCCTTAGCAGAGGTTCGAACAAAAAACAAAAAACAAACTATAAACCCACTATGAAAACCCGTATTTGTGTGTAACCAACATTCACTTTAATACTTATCTACATATACTGTTCGTTGATTACAGCCACAATATGCGGGAAACTTGCAGATGCACCCATAATGTTTTCCGAGCTAATGTGACATGAATTTTGGGTATAAAAACTAAAAGTAAATGATAAGTATTTACCGCATTACTACTTACTTAAAATCGATATGGGTATTTAAATACACTTTGTATCTGCCATTTTTACATTAAAATAAAGTTCAATAACAACCTTTATTATGTTTCAGAGAGTGATATTCTCGTGACTGAATACAAAAAAAAGTCGCTTCAATTTGAAGCGACTTTTTCAGATTTTTTATGCTTTTACGGTTTATTGTACCAATGATTTACCTGAAAATACCTTCCCTGCCTGATTTTCGATATGATATACGTACATACCTACGGGCAAATTTTCTCTATTTATCGTAATTTCTTGGTCATTGATGTTTTGAATCATCCGAATTTGATTGCCCAATACATCATAAAGCACCAAATCTACTATACCACTTAAACAAGTATAGTGTAAATTGTACCGAATCCTTTTTCCTCCATTCCAATCACGAAAACAAATGGACTTCGGCATAGCCTTTGCAAATAAAGTAATCTCCCCGACATCCATATTTTATCAAAAAGTTAAAACAAAAAACTTCTTTAGCTATTACCATTAAATAAACGTATTTTACAAATCGCTTTGAATTGCGTAATTTTGACACAGAAATAATAAATGAATTGTGTAATTATGTTTTTCACAATACACTACAATGATTCATTCAAAATTTATTCATTCATTCAAAATTCATTCAATCACTCATTAAAAAGATACATGAAAAATATATTTGCTACTCTACTACTAGCCCTATTTGCGTTTACATACACCCAAGCCGAAGGCATCGAATTCTTTGAAGGCACATGGAAAGAAGCCCTTGAACTTGCTAATAAAGAAGATAAACTCATCTTCGTAGATGCCTACACCACTTGGTGTGGACCATGTAAAAAAATGTCGCGAGACATCTTTCCGATGAAACAAGCCGGCGATTTTTACAACGCCAATTTTATTAATATGAAAATGGATATGGAAAAAGGCGAAGGACGCACCATCCGTACAAAATACAACGTTAGTGCCTTCCCGACTTTCCTTTTTGTCAATGGTTCGGGCGATCTACAATATACCTCCAAAGGTGCAAAACCCATCGAAAAATTCCTTAAAATGGGAACAGAAGCCCTCAAGCGTTTCGACAATAGCGGACAGTTTGCCGAAAAATACGAAGAAGGCGACCGCGACCCCGAACTCCTCCGCAAATACGCTATGGCACTTGCCAAAGCCAAGAAACCCGAAGCATCCAAAGTTGCTAACGAGTACATCCGTACCAAGCCAGATTTTACTACACAAGACAACCTCAACTTCCTTTACGATGCTACCGTCTATGCTGACTCGCGTATTTTCTCTTTATTGGTAAAAAATAAAGCAGCTATCGCCGAGCATAAAGGCAAAGAAGCCCTATCCGATAAAATTCAAGCAGCTTGCGAAAACACCGTCAAAAAAGCCATCGAATACCAAGAAGTTTCTCTACTTACCGAAGCAAAAGAAAAAATGCAAGCCAATGCTCCAGACAAATTTAACACCTTCGACATCGAAAGCGACATGATGTACGCCGAAGCCACCGAAGACAGCAAAACCTTCCTCAAAGCTGCTGACAAATACATCAAAGAAAACGGTAAAAATAGCGCAGTCGTACTACACAAAATGGCTACCCGCATCACTGCCAACGAAGCTGCTGATTCAAAAATGAAAGCACAGGCACTCAAATGGGCTACCAAAGCCGCCGAAAACGGAGGCGAAGCCAAATATCTATACACTCACGCTGAGTTGCTACACCTCAATGGCAAAAACAAAGAAGCCCTCAAAATTGCCGAAACCGTAAAAACGATGGCAGAAGAAGGCAAAAACCGTAACCTATTCAGAGGTGCGGATTTACTCATTCGCAAGATAAAAGAAGTCTTATAATCACGAAAATATAAAACGTAAAACGTCAAAGCGTATGCTACGCTTTGGCGTTTTTTTAATAGTTCCCGTTCCTGTTTCAAACAAAATTTTTACATGAAAAATATCATAATAACATTTACCCTAATGATAACTGCCGTAGTGCTTTCAGCACAAGGCATTAGCTTCTCAAAATCTGACTGGTCAGATATATTAGCCCAAGCGAAAGCCGAAAATAAAATCGTATTTGTAGATGCCTACACTACTTGGTGCGGACCTTGCAAGAAAATGTCGCGAGAGATATTCCCCAATGCTAAAGTAGGCGAATTTTATAATGCCAATTTCATCAATGCAAAAATAGATATGGAACGTGGTGAAGGACCTAAACTTGCTGCGAATTATGCCGTAAGTGCTTATCCGACCTACCTCTTCGTCTCTCCGAATGGCGATTTGCTGCACAAAGGACTTGGCTACCTGCAAGCACCTGATTTTCTGCGACTTGGGCAAGCTGCCGTTGACCCAAAACGCCAGTCTGCCAAACTCACGGCACGCTTTGCAGGCGGAGAACGTAGTCCCGAATTGCTCCGTAGTTATGCCATCGTCAGTTATGATAATAATGACCGAAAATACGTCATGCTTGCCGCCAAATACCTCGAAACACAAGAAGATTGGGAGACACTCGACAACATGGAATTTTTGATGAAATATGCCGATAATTTCGACGACCGCCCGATGCAATACTTGTTGAAGAATCGTGAAAAATTCAATACCAATTTCAGTAAAGAAACCGTCGATAAACACATCAAAAGAGCCATTAACAAAAAACTCTATGGCGGATCAGGCAAGCCCCTCACCCTTGAAGATGTGGACGCAACCTACCGCCGAACCTTCCCCGAAGAAGCAGACCAACTTTCTACAGAATTTCGTATCAACTACTACGACAGAGCCAAAGACCTCAAAAAATTCACCGAAACCGTAGAGCTTTATATGGAAAAATATGGCAGCAGCAGTTGGCAAGAACTCAACGCTTACGCTTGGACTTATTACGAGCAAGTTGATGATAAAAATAAATTGGAAAAAGCACTTGGCTGGGCATTAACGTCTGTCAGTATGGAAAGCAATTTTTATAATACAGACACCGTAGCTGCCTTATACTACAAACTCAATGACCAAGACAATGCCCGTAAATATGCCAAAAAAGCCATCAAACATGCCCAAGAAGCAGGCGAAGACCCTGCCGCAACAGAAGATTTATTAAATAAAATCAATCAGATGTAAAACCATAAAAAGAGCAAACTAATCAAGGGCATTATTTTGATTAGTTTGCTTTTTTTATTTCTCATCACATGAATACATGAACAATTATTCATGTATTCGTGTTTCTCTTTTAAAAATGTATAAAAATGACGACAACAAAAAGAAATTTATCTTTCGATAAAATCAACAGAGTAGCAAAAATACTCAAAACGATTTCGCATCCGGTACGATTGGAGATTTTGGAGGTCTTGGAAATGGAAGAGCCTTTGACCGTTTCCGTTATTCGGGAGCGTATTGGTTCGGAGGTGGAGCAATCTATGTTGTCGCATCATTTAATCAAGATGAAAGACAACGACATTCTGGTGTCTTATAAAAAAGGAAAACATATTTATTATAGCATTGCCGACAGGCAAGTATTAAAAATATTTGATTGCCTCGGTGGTTGTGATGCGATTTAGTTGATAGTCAATAGACCATAGTCGATAGATATTCTTGAATAATTTAAATCAGATTTTACTGTGATTCCTATGGACTATTGATTGCTGACTATCGACTTTTTTTTACAAAAATACATGAATAATCCAACATTTGTTAAAGTATTGATTTAATGGAAATTATAGGATTCATAATGGCTTTGGCTATTGGCATTTCATTAGGTTTGATCGGTGGTGGTGGGTCTATCTTGACCGTTCCGGTGCTGGTGTATATGCTCGGTGTGAATCCTGTATTATCGACTGCGTACTCACTTTTTATAGTCGGTTCGGCAGCCTTGTTTGGTGCATTTAACAATTTTCGTAAAGGTCTAATCTGCCTCAAAACAGCGATTGTATTTGCGATTCCGTCATTCATTGCGGTTTATTTGACACGGCTTTATCTCATTCCTGCGATTCCCGAAGAGTTGCTACATATTGGCAATTTTGTCTTGACGAGAGATATGGCGATAATGATTTTTTTCGCACTGATTATGCTCGTAGCGGCATTTTCAATGATAAAAAATGGTCAAAAAGAAATCATAGCACATAAAACAACTCGACCAAAATTTAATTATCCCTTAATCATAGCCGATGGCTTAATAGTCGGTGTGTTGACTGGCATCGTGGGTGCAGGCGGTGGTTTTTTGATTATTCCGGCACTGGTGCTACTCGCCCGATTGCCAATGAAACTCGCAGTAGGTACTTCCTTGCTGATTATCGCCATGAAATCTCTGATAGGTTTTATGGGTGATTTGCAAACGGGGCAGATGATTGATTGGTCATTTTTATTGACATTTACGGGCTTTGCTGTAGTTGGGATTTTCATGGGGAGCTATTTGTCTAATTTTATTTCAGGTAAGAAACTCAAAACCGGATTTGGTTGGTTTGTGTTCATTATGGCAATAATCATTTTGACAAAAGAAATTTTGATTTAAACAACACAGCAAGACTTATGAAAACACTAAGACTCATACTTGGCGACCAACTCAATCACCAACATTCGTGGTTTGGGGAGACAAACAATGAGGTCACTTACCTCATCATGGAAATGCGACAAGAGACAGATTATGTAGCGCATCACATTCAAAAAGTAGTCGCTTTTTTTGCAGCAATGGAGGCATTTACCACATATTTAACAGCCAATGGACACCATGTCATTTATTGGACATTAAATGAGCCGAATAATCGTCAAGATTTGTGTGAAAATTTGAATTTACTTATAAAAAAATATGATTTTGAACGATTTGAATACTTATTACCGGATGAATATCGTGTGGATAAACAATTGAAAATATTTTGCGATTCTACCTCAATTTCGCATCAATCTTTTGATACAGAGCATTTTATGAGTAAACGAGAAGACTTAGACAATTTTTTTAAAGGAAAAAAGACCTACCTCATGGAATCTTTTTATAGAAACATCCGTCGTCGTTACGATATTATGATGGATGGTGATAAACCACTCACCGGTAAATGGAATTATGATGCCGAAAATCGCAAAAAATTACCCAAAAATCACGTCCCCGTCACACCTTTAATTTTTGAAAAAGATGTCACAGAAATTTATAATAGGATTATAAAAAACGATGTGAAAACCATTGGGAATATCGATCCAAAACGCTTTATTTGGGCAAGCACGCGAGAGGAAGGGCTTGCCTTGCTCCGTTTTTTTAATCAAAATTGTCTGCCCTATTTTGGTACATATCAGGATGCGATGACACCTCATTATTGGGCATTATATCACTCACGATTATCATTCGTGATAAATACAAAATTACTTTCACCTTTGGAAGTTGTAGAGGCTTCAGTGTCACATTGGAAGGCGCACAGCGAGGAAATTTCCATTGCTCAAATAGAGGGTTTTGTAAGACAAATTATCGGTTGGCGCGAGTACATGCGCGGTGTATATTGGGCAAAAATGCCAGAATATGCTACACTCAATTACCTTGAGCATGTTCGCAAATTACCTGACTATTTTTGGACAGGCGAAACGCGAATGAATTGTATGAAACATGCCATAGGTCAGTCACTTGATTATGCCTACGCACATCATATCCAGCGACTGATGGTAACCGGAAATTTTGCCCTACTCGCAGGTGTTCACCCTGACGAGTTAGATGCTTGGTACTTAGGCATTTACATTGATGCACTCGACTGGGTAGAAATCACCAATACACGCGGCATGTCGCAGTTTGCAGACGGTGGAATTGTAGGAACAAAACCCTACGTCTCTTCTGCCAACTATATTAATAAAATGAGCCATTATTGCAATACTTGTTTTTATAATAGAAAAGAAAAAACGGGTGAAAAATCTTGTCCATTTAACAGCCTATATTGGCATTTTTATGATAGACATGCTGACAAATTAGCAAAAAATCCACGAATTGGTATGGCTTATCGTTTGTGGAATAAAATGGATGGGGATAAACGTGCCGAAATATTAGAACAGGCAGAACAGCACCTTAATAATATCGAAAATTTATAATAAAATAAAAGTAATTTTTAAACAATGAAAATAGAACAAATATACACCGGCTGCCTTGCACAAGGCGCGTATTACATACAGAGCGAAGGCGAAGCGGCAATCATTGACCCTTTGCGTGAGGTTGCGCCTTACATCAAAAAAGCAACCGAAGATGGTGTGAAAATCAAATACGTTTTTGAGACGCATTTTCATGCAGATTTTGTGAGTGGACATGTCACGCTTGCTGAAAAAACGGGTGCGCCAATCGTCTATGGACCCAATGCCAATCCGACTTTTGAGGCGCATATTGCAACTGATGGAGAGGAGTTTAAAATTGGTAACATTACGATAAAAACATTGCACACTCCCGGACACACAATAGAAAGTACAACCTATCTGTTGCGTGATGCAGAGGGTAAAGACCATGCGATTTTTACGGGCGATACACTGTTTTTGGGCGATGTCGGACGACCAGATTTGGCACAAAAAGCGGATGACATCACACAAGAAGATTTGGCGGGTATGTTGTACGACAGCCTTCGTACCAAGATTATGCCTTTGGCAGATGACGTGACGGTGTATCCTGCACATGGCGCGGGTTCGGCTTGTGGCAAAAATATGATGAAAGAAACGGTGGATACTTTGGGTAATCAAAAAAGCATGAATTATGCCCTTCGCGCTGATATGACAAAGGACGAATTCATTAAAGAAGTCACGGACGGTTTACTGCCGCCACCCGCCTATTTCCCTTTAAATGTAAAAATGAATCGCGAAGGCTACGAAAGCATTGACAATGTGCTGGAGACAGGTGCGAAACCACTTTCACCGGAAGCATTTGAGACTGTCGCGGAGACAGGGGCATTGGTTTTGGATGTACGAAAACCACAAGAATTTGCTCAAGCACATATTGCTAATAGCATTTTTATTGGCTTGGATGGGAGCTTTGCTCCGTGGGTTGGAGAGTTGATTGTGGATGTACAGCAGCCGATTATTTTGATTGCGCCAGAAGGTAGAGAAACCGAAGCTGTTACGCGATTGGCGCGAGTGGGATTTGACAATACGCTTGGTTATTTGAACGGTGGTATCACGGCATGGCAGACTGCGGGCAAGGAAATTGATAGCGTTGAGTCCATTCCTCCAACGGATTTGGAAGCAAAATATGAAGCAGTACAAAATGAGATTTTCGACGTTCGCAAAGTCAGCGAATATGGCTCGGAGCATATCGAATCAGCGAAAAACACACCGTTAAGTACACTCAACCAACACCTTGCGGAGTTTCCGAAAGATAAAACTTTCTATGTGCATTGTGCCGGAGGGTATCGTTCTATGATTGCTGCGTCTATACTCAAAGCGCGTGGCTTTCACAATCTCGTTGATATACAAGGCGGCTTCGGCGCAATTAAGAAAACGAACATCGGGCGAACAGATTTTGTTTGTCCAACGACTTTATAAATAGTCCGTAGTCAATAGGCGAATGTACGGTGAAATTCCCACTTTAACTATCGACCATTGACTATCGACTACAGACTAACAAACCATTATGATGATTTTATTTATTGAGCAAATAAGCCAACCTTGGGCTTGGTATATCTCTGGTCCGATGATTGCCTTAGTGATGTTTCTATTACTATGGTTTGGCGGTGAATTTGGCGTATCATCCACCATGCGGACGATGTGTGCAGCAGGTGGTGCAGGCAAGCGTATTTCCTTTTTTGATTTTGATTGGAAAACTCAAATCTGGAATATTTTTTTTGTGGTCGGAGCTGTGGTGGGCGGTTATCTTGCTGCTACCTTCCTTACACCATCCGAACCTTTACAAATTTCTACTGCTACGGTAAGTGATTTACAGAAAATCGGTATTGCATTTAATGCTGGTCTTGCGCCCACAGAGATTTTTTCGTGGAGCAATTTACTAACTGTTAAGGGCTTTTTCGTTATGATATTTGGTGGCTTCTTGATAGGTTTTGGAACACGCTGGGCGGGTGGTTGCACATCGGGGCACGCCATTAGTGGCTTATCCAATTTGCAATTGGCATCGCTCATCGCAGTGATTGGTTTTTTCATTGGAGGGCTGACAATGACGCACCTCTTTTTTCCATTAATTTTTTGAGACGATAGACGAACGCTTCACTTGACGATTAACGGAATATACTTGCTCCGTCAAGCGAAGCGTCCGTCAGCCGTATATCGTCCACCGTATATATTATGAAATTTATTAAATATTTACTCGTTGGTATTTTGTTTGGTATTGTAATGACCAAATCGGAAGCTATATCGTGGTATCGCATACAGGAGATGTTTCGTTTTCAGGCATTTCACATGTATGGCATTATCGGCTCGGCACTCGCAGTCGGTATAATCGGTACTTTTTTAATTAAAAAATATCAAATTCGCTCACTCGGTGACGATGCGATTCACTTTAATCCAAAATCTATTAGTGTACCTCGTTATCTGTTTGGTGGAATCCTATTTGGATTGGGTTGGGCATTGACAGGTGCTTGTCCCGGACCGATTTTTACTTTGATTGGTAATGGATTTACCGTGTTTATCATGGTGCTGTTAAGTGCTTTGGTCGGTACTTTGGCGTATGGAGCTTTGCGGAGTAGGTTGCCGCATTAATTGGTAAATTTTCTTATTCCTGTTTCATTATCAGGATTTTCAAATCCTTCATGATAGTAGCCTTTTTCATTGATTTGAGGTCTTCCATCGCTTAAGTTTCTGCCAAAACGAATCGAACGAATACGACTACCCGTCTAACGTTGGACACTTTGACAATCAGTGAGTTATAAAGGTATTGAAATTCAAGCGATTGTAACAACTGCGGACTGTCCAACTGCGGACTGATAGCCACGAATACGCATATCGTTTTGAATATCAATGTCATAATGCTCTTTGAAAATTGTAAACAGAAAAGAGAGAAAGGCTTTTGAACTTCGGATTTTCTCAGGTACATTATCAACTATGCGCGATTTCATTTCTATCAAAAAAATGCTGACCGTAAGGCTAAAGCCTTACAGTCAGAAAAATAACATTTAAATCGCACTGATATAACTCTCTGAAGGTCAGTAAATCAAGAGTCTTAATGTAGAACTATATAGGAATGATGTTGAATTAATTACTGATACTAATAAAGGGAAGGGGATAACCTTCAAATTGTGATTGCTTTACGAATCCTCTTTACTTCTGTCATAAATTTCGTTACTTTTGTAGAAAACGATGATTAGTAATTGGTTGGGTGCAGGACAAATTTTTAATCTGCCTCGTACCGACGACTTTACAGGCTGACCGCGAATACCGTACCGACGACTTTAGCCGTCGCAGGGCATGAAAAAATATTTATAAGTAATTGAATTTTATTTATTAAAAAATTAAAATAAAATTCACTTGACGGCTAAAGTCGTCAGTACAGAGTTCGCGGTCAGCCTGATTTAGCCGTCGCGGGAAAGTACCGAGCCACTTGAGGGCTAAAGTCGTCAGTAAAGTGGCATTTCAAAATAAACGTCAAAAACGATAAGAAATTTAATAAACAATGTACTTAGTAGTCAGTCAAGTTAATAATGTCGGATGAATTTTAGTGTAGTTTTAGTTTGGGCAAGGCGGAGGTTCGTGACTTTAGCCGAGCTAAACGAGCGGTTCTCCAACGCAGCACAAGCTAAAAATACGCTGAAAGAACCCGACAGTATTAGCTTGACTGACTACTAAGCACCTAAAATTTACCCCACCCAAATCACGTTGAGCCAATTAACCAATCACCACATTCAAGCATTATTCATGAAAAAACTCATAGAACCGGAACAGAAGGCACTGGAAATCAATCTAGACGAAAAAATCTACGGTACATTCGCAGAGATAGGTGCGGGACAGGAAGTAGCGCGACATTTTTTCCAAGTTGGTGCGGCAGTGGGTACGATTGCTAAGACGATGTCAGCGTATGATAAGATATACAGCGACCGTATTTATGGTGTAGAAGAAAGTGGGCGGTATGTATGTGAATCCCGCTTATATAAGATGCTCGACCACGAGTACGGACTCATGGAAGAACGCCTCACACAGTCACGTCCTAATAGCACTTTTTTTGCTTTTGCCGACACCGTTTCTGCCGTCAATTATACGCGTACCAATAAAGGGCATGGCTGGTTAGGTATTCGCTTCCAACTTGACCCCGACGGCGAACCCAATGAGCTGGTTGTACATGTCAAATTACGCGATAAAAATAACAGTCTTCAACAACTTGCCGTTGGTGTTTTGGGAGTCAATATGGTCTATGCTTGTTACCATTACAACGACGATCCAGAGACCTTTATTCAGTCGCTGATGGATAGCCTTGAAAGCCGTGTCTATATTGATATGATACGCTTGAGAGGTCCGAATTTTAAGGACCTGGACAACCGTCTTTTGAGCCTGATGTTGGTCAAAAACGGACTAACCGACGTAGCGATGTTTGACAAAGATGGACGCAATATACATGCTTCTGAATTTTTATACAAAAAAAATCTATTGGTCGTCCGCGGTAGTTTCCGCCCAGCTACACTCGTCAATATGGACATGCTCAAAACGTGTAGCCGACAATTTACCGACGACCCCGATGTGGACCCTACAAAATATTATCAACTCTCCGAAATCACCCTTGATAATCTCCGCTCCGACGGTGAGATAAGTGACCAGGATTTTTTGGATAGAGCGACTGTTTTGGGCGCACTCGGGCAGACTGTTATCGTCTCCGATTGCGAATCGTATCCTAAGTTGATTAAGTATTTTTCTGATTATAAAATTCCAAAACTGGGTTTGCTCATAGGTGTGCGCGTCTTACTCGATATTGTAAACCAAAATTACCACAAGCATAATGACGGTAGCCTCTTACATGCCTTCGGCGAATTGTTCACAAAGAGTGTAAAATTGTATGTGTACCCTTCTTTTCAAGAGGGTAGTTCGGAAATGATGACGAGTCGAAATATGCCCATTCCTAATGGTATCAAACACCTTTATAGACACCTTTTGGAAAACGGACAAGTGGAAGATATTAAGGGTTTTAATCCAGACATTTTGCACATCTATTCGAAAGATGTGCTACAACTGTTGCGTGCGGACGAGGGTAATTGGCAGCAATTTGTTACTCCGCAAGTCGCGAGTTTGATTAAAGAAAAATGCTTGTTTGGATTTCCCTGTGAAAGGTTGGAGTTTGAATATTGAGAAGATTGTGAAATTGTTTTATAAAACATGACAACACTACAAAATAACAAATTATGACTATTTAAAGAGCTGAAAATGATATTATTATAAGGCTTTCGTCTAATTTAGATGTATCTGATATGCGACGAATGTTGGATTATTTGTCATACAAACAAACCATTAAAGGCAGTAAAGCGACGCAAGATGATATTGATAAATTGGCTAAGTAGTCAGTCAAGCTAATAATGTCGAGTAAATTTGAGTGAAATTTGGTCGAGTATGAGGCGAATGTTATTAGCCATAGCCTACGCTACGGCTGATGTTCTCCAACAGCCTGTCCCGTAACTTGATTCGGGAAAGTAATCGGGCAAATTTCGCTAAATTATCCGACAGTATTAGCTTGACTTACTACTAAGGGATGAAAAAACAATAAACGTTACATCTTCTCCCGATAGCTATACGGCTTTTGCACCGCGAAAAATATGTATTTCAATGTAAATCAAAATCTTATACTTTATTTTTTTCCTTAAAATGAAGCAAAATTAGCGTTTTTTCATCAAAATATATTTTTCATTAATTTTTAAATTATTTATAATCAATTATTTATGATTTTTTTCAGTGCAAAAGCCGTATAGCTATCGGGAGAAGATGTAACCTTTATTATCTTTTCATCCCTAAAGAGAGTACGCCTGATTTTGAATTTATGGAAAACTACATCAAGACACTACCCTATTCCTCTTCTTTAGAAGAGTAAAACATCCATCCTATACACATCCACTTATTTAGGCGAGATTTTTGGGAGTAGGATACTAACCTTTTTCCCTATATTTGCGCGTAATGAATAGAAAAACCGGTCAATACATTCTCCCGATTATCCTCTTAATAGGTATCACTGCTTTCACAGTAAATCAACAAAATTCTTATCCGCAGAACTATTTTCGTTCTCCGGTAGGTTATGCGATGAAACTCTCCGGCACTTTCGGTGAGTTGCGTCCCAACCACTTTCATGCAGGCATTGACATCAAACCCTTGAAAGGTGTCGGTGACAACATTTACGCAGTGGCAGATGGCTACGTATCACGTGTAAAAGCACTCCCGAACAGCTACGGAAATGTCGTCTATATCGACCATCCGAATGGCTACACATCCGTATATGCTCACCTGTTTCGTTATAATGACACCATAGCGCGATACGTCAAAAAAAAGCAGTACGAGCAGCAACAATTTCGGGTAGATTTATATCCCGTCTCCGGCGAAATTCCGGTAAAAAAAGGCGAACTCATCGGTTATATGGGAACTTCCGGACGGTCGTTTGGCACACATTTACATTTTGAAATTCGTGATACGAAAACCGAAAAACCAATTAACCCTTTGCTATTCGGACTCAAAATCAACGATAGCGTCCCTCCTCGAATCACGCAGCTTAAAGTCTATTCGCTTACACCCGAATTACAAGAAATCGACAGCAAAAAATTTGACATCAAACAAGGAAAATACGGTTATTATGTCGGTGGAGATACCTTACGTGTAGGCGCGTGGCGCGTGGGTTTGGCATTGAAAGCATTTGATTTTATGAATAATGTATCAAATTGGAATGGCATATATTCAATGGAAATGCGCGTGGACGATTCGCTGTATTATAGTTTCAAAATGGATGAAATCAGCTTTGATGAAACGCGCTACATCAATGCTCATTGCGACTACAAAGAGCGACTAACCAACCGAAGTTATTTTAATCGCTGTTATCGTTTGCCCGGTAATCAATTGTCTATCTATGAAAATATGGTGGACGAAGGCGTGATTGAATTAGAAAAAAATCGAGCGAAAAAAATCGAATATATTGTCAAAGACACTTATGACAATACTTCCAAATTGCGTTTTTACATTCGTCGAAATGAGGTAAAAACACAAGACATTCACAAAACATACAATTACGTACTACCTCATTCTCAACAAAATGTCATACAAAATGGCGATTTTGAAGTTGATTTTCCGGCAGGAGCATTTTATGAAGATTTATACCTCAATTATCAGGTCAGTTACGAAGAATCAAACGAGACATACTCTCCTATTTATCACCTCGGCGATAGGATGATTCCGGTACATCAATATTTTACGGTAGGAATTCGTCCGGTAGATTTACCCTCGCATTTGAGAGATAAGGCTGTGATTGCTTCTTGCCCGGAAGGAATGCCCGAACAATGCCTTTCCACACATCATTGGGAAGGTGATTTGCTCAAAGCCAAAACTCGCGAACTCGGCAATCTGACCGTCATGCTCGATACCATTCCGCCGAGCATAAAAGCCACCAAAATTTCCGCTACTATGGGTAAAAATTATCGGATGAGATTTAAGATTTCCGACGACTTTTCAGGCATCAAAAGCTATCGCGCTACTGTTGATGGAGATTGGATTTTGATGAAATATGATGAAAAAAATGACCAACTCGCCCACAAATTTGATGGGCATATTCCCAAAGGAAAACATCACCTCGTGCTAACCGTAGAAGACGCACGAGGCAATGTCAATACTTACGAAAAGTGGTTTTCTAATTAATTAGTCGATAGTCAACGGTCAATAGTCCATAGCATGGATTTTACCATGTTTTTCTATGGACTATCGACCATCAACTACCGACTAATTTAAGACAAATTAACCTTGCCGTAGGCAATAAAATGCGGGTTCAACAAATCCTCTTTGTTGTACAACAAAGGCTCACCTGACTCGGCTTGCAGTACGCTTCCACCGGCTTCTTCGAGTACGATTTGCGCGGCGGCAGTATCCCATTCCATCGTCGGTGCAAGGCGTGGATAAAGTTCGGCATCACCGGAAGCAAGTATCAAAAACTTGAGTGAACTTCCTTTAGCAACTAATTCGGGCTGGGCAAGCGCATCCACGAATTTTTGCGTCCCTTCATTCAGGTGTGAGCGCGAACAAACCACCCTCAATGCTTCGTCTTTCATTTTAAATGAAGATGAGTTAAGTTGCTGTTCTTCACCATTTTGCACCAAAAACGCCCCTTGCTTATCTGCTGCCCAATACATCTCGTCAACCACCGGTGCATAGACCACACCTGCTACTGCACGCTGCTTGTGTATAAGCGCGATATTGACCGTAAATTCACCGTTTTTCTTGATAAATTCCTTTGTCCCATCCAATGGGTCAACGAGCCAATAGTAGTCATAATCTTTCCTCATTTCATAAGGAATTGCTTTATTTTCTTCCGACACAATCGGATATTTTTCGGGTAGCTGTTCTAAGGCTTTGCAAATCACGGCATTGGCAGCGCGGTCTGCTTTTGTCAAAGGCGAATCATCCGATTTGGCTTCTACACCAAAGTCAGCATCCGACTCATAAATATCCATAATCGCTACGCCTGCTTGACGCGCTATCTCCATCAATGGAGACTTTAATGTTGTATAATCCATAAAAAATTAATGTGAAATAGGGGGCTGTTTCTTACTCTGCTGTTTCCTTCCAAATATTTTTCTGACAGCACCGAGAGGCACAGCCTGCCATGCTCTTTCATGCAAATAATAAATAATAAACTTGGCAAAAAATTCGATTGCGACAACCATAGAGGCTTTGCTGCCAGCCTCTTCTCCACTTGATGAAAGTACGAAAAAAGCAATGCAGAAAGTTGTAGCAGATGCCACAAATCGCCACACAATTGTTTTATAAAGACTGATTCTGGCAGTTTGTTCTCTTCCTTTCAGATAGACATTCCACAGTCGCTCATGTCCATAGTATATGAAGAGTTTTATAAAAAATTCAATAGAGCCTATCCCAAGTGCAGTAGCGATACTTTCCTCTACGAAAAAAACGATAAGTATAAGCGTTCCTGTCGCAAGAAACCGCCAACTAATGCCTTTGAGGATACTTCGCAGATGCGATTCTTGTCTTTCCATTTGATTGTGTAAATATTTTTGGCAAAAATAGACTAAAAAATATCCGGTGCAAAACATCCGGTATTAATTCGTTCCTTATTGACGGGTATTTGCGATGTTCGTCATTTAAATAGGAAAATATTTACAATAAAAATTGCTCAATAATCTGCTTTCTAAGCTGTTTTAGTTGCTGCACTTCGGGTTTTCGACTCAAATAATTGTAGCGATATTGTGCCTTTGTCACTTGCCAATGACGATGTAGCCACAGCCCAAATTTAAACACAAAAGGCATTGTTAATACATAAATCAATGCCATCCATCCGCCCCAAAAATATGCTATCGGAATACTCTGTAAAACCCACACGATTGGAAATAAAAACAACCCGACAGTAAAAGCAATCGTAGAATAAAAAACAGGGTCTTTTACACGATTTAAAAATCTTTTTTTGAGTATAAAATAAGGTAAAATGGAATTAATAAAGGCATAAATATAAACAGGTAATAAAATAATTAAGCCAATGATTTTCAAAAAAATAGCACCAATCGCATGTTGATTTTTTTCAAATAAATCATCAGCGAGACGATATTGATCAATACCTTTTTTGTATCTTAGAATGTCGCTTACTATCCGTTTAAATGTGGCTTCATCCGATTGAATCTTATGCTCACATTGAGCGGTGATATATTTGTCTGATTTAAAATTTCTAAGCAAAATATCGCCTTCAAATTGATATGTAGCTTGCGTTTTTTGTCTAACTATTTTTCGTAACAATTCAATCGCTTCGTAGTGTTCTTTGCTTTCAATATGAATCATCAAAGGCTTCAATCTCTCACTCAAATCACGAGTTAATTGCCTGATTGCTTTTGCTTTATTTTTTTTATACAAATCTTCGTAAGGCGCGATGGCAATCGGTTCGCCATATTGCACGAGTACGTCCGTACCGATTTTTTGAGGTGCTTCGTAATATGTTCCTATCGGTACAATGTGCAGATTCGTCTTGAAGTTCGCCGCCTCTTCCGTCCAAAATGCCATGCGTGCAAAACCCTTTTTCAGAGACCGCAATCGACGTGGTTCGTCGTGATTCCCTTCCGGGAAAATTTTCACTGTACCACCTGCCTCCAATCGTCGGATTACTTCACTAAAAGTAGCTTGATTTTGCGCCACAATATTCACCTTATCACGCGGACGAAAGATGGGCAACATATTTAAACCTCGCAAAAAATGCCCCACTAATTTACCTTTAAAAATATCGCTACGTGCAATAAATGACAATTGTCTATCCCACACGTCTGTCGTAATGACGAGGGTATCCATGAGTGCGTTTTGATGATTGGATGTAAATAAGGCAGGTTTTGGAATGTCTTGATTACCAATGGTTTTCCATCTACCAAGATAGATCTTCAGACCAAATCTGACGAGCCAAAAAAATAACGTGTATGAAAATGAATGTCGTTGTTTTTGCATTTTATTGTCTAAAAATATGGAACACAGATTTAACGGATTTTATCTGTTCTAATCCGTTTCATCCATTAAATCCGTGTCCTATCTCATTTTCCAAAAAGTAGCCAAAGTCAGTCCCGAAATGACATGCCAAATTCCCCACCATCCAGCTACTATCGCCATACCGCCAAGTCCATCAAAAAAATTAAAAATCAGGACAAGTCCTAAGCCAGAATTTTGGATACCCGTCTCAATCGAAATGGCGCGACAATCTTTTTCAGGGCGTTTAAAGGTTTTCGGAAGGAAGTAGCCCAATAAAAAACCTAATAAATTGTGTATCAAAACCAAAAATACGACGGCATGAATCCATTTCAAAAATAAATCATAATTTTTCAAAAAAGTAACAGCCACGAAACCAATAAATATCAAAAAGGAAAGCACACTAATCGGGGCTTGGATTCGTGCGGTAAATTTCGGAAAATGTTTGGCAAATAACATCCCCAACACCAAAGGTACGCCGAGCAGTGTAAAAACCATTTTCAACATTTTCCAAAAATCAATTTGAATATCTTGCAAAAGTGGTGCTGCCCCCGGATAGAGATTGCCGTAAACCGAAAAATTGAAGGGTGTCATCACGACTGCACTAAGGGTCGCTATTGCCGTCAATCCAACGGAGAGCGCGGCATTACTCCTTGAAAATGAGGACATAAAGTTGGAAATATTGCCTCCCGGACAGGCAGCTACGAGTATCATTCCGAGTGCCAAACTCGGCGTAGGGCGAAAAATCATCACCAATAAAAAAGTGATAAAAGGCAATAAAATGAATTGTGAAACTACTCCAATAGCGGGTGATTTTGGGTTCTTTATAAGGTTAGTAAAATGCGATTTTTTAATCCCCAGAGCGACACCAAACATGATGAATCCCAATAAAACATTCAACAAGGTGAGGCTGTCTTCACTGAAATTGAGTCGTACTTGGTCGATGGCTTCCAAAGTATAATTTTGAATGAGTGAATGAGTGAATTTTGGTAGTGCATCATCAAGCTGATTGTACTACACAAGCATCACAACATTCAAATATACAAAAAATCCCGCCAAAACGTACAAGGGGTTCAAGCCACAGTTAGCAATTTTCCCTCAATAATTCTTCATTTACAAAATCAGATACCAACTCCTTTATTCACTAAAAATAATTTTGATACATTTACTTTAAAAACACACCATGATTTTTCCTTACAACGTTCTAATTTTGTAATTTTGTCTGTTTTTTAAATCAAATTTAATTTACAATCTGCTCGCACAGAGGTTGACTTCGGTCGCCAAGTGTCAATACAATGGCGACTAAAGTCGCCTGTGCAGTGCTTGCGGACTAAAAAGATAAATATGTCAACAGTAACAACGGGAATCCCCTCAGTAGATTTATCCAAATTTACCTCCGGCAACCCTGCTCATAAAGCAGAATTTGTACAAGAACTTGGTAAAGCCTTTCACGAAGTAGGCTTTGTAGCCGTCACCAATCATGGTGTACCGCAAGATTTGATCGATAAATTTTTTGGTGCTGCCAACAGCTTTTTCGCGCTTCCGACAGAGACGAAATTGAAGGCACAAATACCCGGATTGGCAGGGCAGCGTGGCTATACGGCTTTTGGTATAGAACATGCCAAACAATCAGAAGTCGCTGATTTAAAGGAGTTTTTCCAAATTGGACAGGAAGTAACCGACGGCGATACGACTGCCGAAGATTACCCACCAAATGTAGAAGTACCCGAAAATCCTGTGTTCCCACAACTTGGACGTGAGTTGTATTCTGCCTTTGAAAATGCGGGAAAAGCCCTTCTCCAAGCCATTGCAATTTATTTGGATTTGGATGAAAATTATTTTGATAAATACGTCAATAACGGCAACAGCATCTTGCGTGCGATTCACTATCCGCCGATTACGCAAGCACCAAAATCTGCCATTCGTGCCGAGCAACATGAGGACATCGACCTTATCACTTTACTCGTAGGTGCATCTGCTGACGGACTTGAATTGCAGGATGAAGCAGGTACATGGGTTCCTATCAAAGCCGGTATCGGTGCTATCGTCATCAATGTAGGTGATATGCTCCAACGTCTGACCAATAATTACTTGAAATCTACGACACACCGAGTGGTTAATCCACCGAAAGAACGTTGGCATGAGCCACGTTTGTCGATTCCGTTTTTCTTACATCCACGTTCGGAAATGGATTTAACGTGTTTGGAAAAATGCGTCACCGCAGACAATCCGCTTAATTTTGAACCTATTACCGCAGGTGAATATTTGGATGAACGTTTGCGTGAGATTGGATTAAAGAAATAAAGTCAAACGAAAGATAAAAGTCAGATTTGGACTTATAAAATGGACTTTGGACGAAATGTATTAGGTATCAAGTATCAGGACGGGATAAATTTTAATTGTCTAATTTTCAAACATAAATACATTTAAAATAAAACTTATTTAAAAAATATATTTTTTGATTCAAATATCTGACAACCAAATAGTTATAATTTTCAGTCCTGATACTTGATACTTTTGTCCAAAGTCAAATTATAAAATGGAAGACATTTAAAAATGTCTGTCATTTTTTTATGCCTCATTTTCAATCTCGCAAAACGAAATTCATTCATATTCTTCAAAAAAATATCAGGTATCTGGATAAAAAATGCAATTAAAAACAATGCAGTGCATTGTTTTTTTATTGTACCTTTACCGCATGGATGATTTTGCAAAATTGGCGGAAGAAGTGGTGCTGCACAAAATCCGTTCGGCGTGGCACGAAATAGCGCGAGTATATAATGAAATGGCTTCCGAATATGGCATTACACTCTCTATGGGTTTTGTCCTACTGACACTCTACGAAGAAACCGGAACACCCGTCACCAAAATAGCACCGCGTATGGGCATGGAACCCAATAGCCTCTCGCGTACCCTCAAAAGCATGGAAGACAAAGGAATGGTACTCCGCAAGAAAGACAAAATCGACAAACGCAAAGTCTATATTTGTGTCACCGAACATGGCGCACAAATGCGAAAAATAGCCCTCAAAGCCGTCTATCGACTCAATGAAGCCATTGTAAAAGATGTTCCGCCTACGAAGTTACAAGCCTTCTTTGAAGTCATCAATCAGGTGTCCGGTTCGGTAGAAAAATTTAGAGAAGACATGCACGGCATAAGTCAAGAAAAACTCAACTAAAGACTACTATACAGCACATTATGAATTTCGTAAAACGCCATGCGCCTGTTATTATCTTGCTGTTGTGTACTTATGCAGTCTTATTTATTGCAATGGGCGATTTCTTATTGTCTCCCAACAAATGGCTCTTCAATCTTGGTGGCGATGGCATCAAAAACTACTACACTTTTGCCCACTACCTCAAGCATGGTTCGGGCTGGTGGTTTGAAGGTATGAACTACCCAAATGGCGAGCATTTTCTCTACACAGATAGCTTTTCCATCTATGCCCGAATCCTCAATTTTATCGACAATCATCTCTTCACTTTATACCCCTATTCCGTCGGTATTATCAACCTAACCGTGATGCTGGCTTTCGGTTTTTGCAGCTATTTTTTGTACAAAATATTACGACATTACGGCGTAGCCGGCTGGTGGGCGATTCCCTGTGCTTTGTGTATTTGCTTCCTCTCTCCACAGTTTATTCGACTCGGATTTCATTACAGTTTAGGCTTCGCGATGTACATTCCTATGTTGTGGTATTTTTTGTTGAAAATGTTGCGTGTTCCTCCCCCCTGCCCCCCTCCTGAGGGGGAGAGTGTCTCGCATGTATATATCCCCCTTTGGAGGGGAACAGGGGGAGGACTCGGATGGAGCATCGCCACTGTTTCTGCTATCTTATTTTTCGGATTAATACATCCGTATTATTTGCCACTCGGCAGCTTTTTTGTCTTGGCTTTCGCTGGAATTTATACCCTACAACATCTCTTTCGACTACGTAAAAATCTATGGACGATTCTTACTTTATTTGCGGTGGCTTTGTTGCCCGTAATCCTGTTTATGATATTCACAAAAATAACCGACCCGGTCACAGATAGGCATCTCGCACCTTACGGTTTGTGGTTTTATATCAGTCAATTTGAAGGCGTATTTTTTCCAAATTTCGGTCCGATACGCTCGTGGTGGGATTTCGCAAAATTGCCCGAAACACAAATGGAAGGCATGGCTTATGTTGGTTTTTTTGGCTTACCCATTCTTATTTTTACGGGGCTTCGTTGGCTTTATACCGCACTCTGGAAACGTCGTCCGCTCAAAGCCTTTCAACTCACCGCTCAACCTACATTAAACACGGCAATTGGAGCTTCTACATTATTGCTAATCCTCTCATTTGCACTACCTTTTATATGGTTTAGTTTTTTATTAGACTGGGTGCCGCAGCTACGCCAATTTAGGTCATTGGGGCGTTTTTCGTGGGCGTTTTATTATGTTTTCGCAGTGTATATCGCGTATTATTTTTATTTATTTTTAAAAATATTGTTACGAAAAAAGAAACTCGTCTGGGCGGTCATTATCGGAATGTTGGTTATTGAATTTTGGGCAGTAGAGGCAGCAATTAATATGCGTCATACCACCAAAGACCTCTACAAATACAGAGGAGAAAATACTATTTTTAAAGACAATAATAATTACGAAAAACACCTTTCAGAAGCGGGTTATACGACTGATGATTTTCAAGCGATTTTGCCTTTGCCTTATTTCAATAATGGCTCTGAAAAATGGTACATCTATCGGCACGGTGGTGTGGCGAAAGAGGCGTATTTATCTTCTTATGAAACAGGTTTGCCGATAGCAGCTTTGCACTCGGCGCGTGCTTCGATTTCGCAAGCAGGCAAATTGATACAATTATTGAGTAGCGATTTGATTGAGAAGCAATTATTGAAAGAAATTAATGACAAACCTTTCCTTGCGCTTGTCTGGAATGATGCCAAATTGAAGCCCGATGAATCTCAATTAATTCAAAAAGGAAAAGAAATTTTTAAAAATAAAAAAATCACATTATACGAACTGCCTTTGACAGCTTTCGATACTAATTTTGATGAAATAAGAAAAAAATATCAGGAACATCTTAGCCTCAATAAAGAGGTACAATTACCTGAAAATGTTATTTGGAAAAACTTCGATACGGAGTCATCTCCACATCAATTTCGTGGTGACGGTGCTGCATATTCCTCTGATAATGTGCAGATTACATTACATGATGACACACTAACAAACAAACATCCGCAGTGGTACGAAGCGTCTGTATGGGTGTATGCGGATAGCAGTAAATGTAGTTTTCCGAAGTTATTTTGTTATCAATACAATGAAAAAAATGAGCAGGTAGGCTTCACTTATGTCAGTCCAAAAGTTGAAACAGAGGTGTATGGAAATGGTAGTTGGATAAGGGCAAAAGTGCATTTTGAATACTTCTCACCACGCAATCGCGTTTACATTTATCTGGAATCGGAAGACCAAAAAACGACAGATATTGTCGCGGATGAATGGCTGCTACGCCCTACGGATATAGAGGTGTTTTATGATGAAGATGACGATAGTTTTATGTATAATAATTATCGGATTCCGAAGCAATAATCACTCACGTATCCAGACAACCTTTTCTTCGATGGGCGTTCTTTTTGAAGGGATTTGCGCCCCGTCATAATGCCCGATGTAGAAAAAACCCATACATTTTTCACCATCTTTAAGATTAAGAAACTCCCACATTTCACTACGTTCAATCAATCCGGGCGTACTCCAATACGTACCCAAATCATAAGCCGAAGCGGTCAGCCACATATTTTGAACCGCGCAAGCCACAGCACACATTTCTTCCCATTCTGGCAGACTTTCTTGCGGATCTCGCTGCATACATACCGCAATGATATGCGTGCTTTGTTGCGTTTTTTTGACTATCTTTTTCTGTTTGATTTGAGAATATTTTTCTTTCGGCGTATAGCGTTCATAGAGTTTGGCGAGGTGATTGCCGAGTCGCTCTAAGGCTTTTCCCGTAAAGACTTTGAATCGCCAGGGTTCGGTGTGACGGTGGTTGGGTGCGTAATTGGCGTTTTCAAGCAACTGCTGGATTACTTCATCAGAAATAAGTTGCCCACTATACATATTCGGAAAAATCGACCGCCGATTTTGTATAATTGCATTGATAGGTTTTTCGGACATAAATTGAATGAAATCGGTTGTTAAGAAATAAGTGTCGCTTGTACTGACAAGGCTTCTTTATCCCTGATTAATAGCCGTTTACGATTAAAAGTAATTAAATTATCATTTCGCAATTCATTGAGAACCGTTGTGACGGTTTGACGAGAAGTAGCGGTCAAATTTGCAATTTCTTGATGCGTATGAAATCTACGGACGACCCATTCATAACCAACTCGCTGTCCGCGTTCTTCTGTAATTTCCAGCAAAAACTCGACGATACGTGTCCGAGAATCTTTGAACACAAGAGACTCTAATCGACGTTCCATTTTGAGCAAACGCGAACCGATAAGGTTCATAATAAATAAACTTACACCCGTATGTTCACGCATTAGCGCACGCATTTCCTCTACGGTGGCAACACAGGTATTTGTATTTTCTTGTGCTACCGCAAAATCACGGCGTTGTCCTTCTCCCACGAGTGCCAGTTCACCAAAAACCTCACCTTTACTCAAGATAGCTTTGGTGATTTCTTTACCATCTTCAGAGTATGTTCCCACCTTAATGCTTCCTTCGTTGATGAAGTATAGTTTATCAGAACTTTCTTCGGGCAAGTAAATATACTCGCCTTTCTTAAAGGTTTTGTGCGCTACATTCTGGTGTGCGCCTTGCTTACGTTTACTCGGGCAAAAAATACCGATTACATCAATATTTTCAAGATACCAAAGGGTCTGATTAGTTGCTGTCATATTAGTCTGGATTTTCTTTATTAAACTTTGGACGAAATGTATTAGGTATCAAGTATCAGGACGAGATGAAATTTAATTGCCTGATTTTTAATCATAAGTATATTTAAATTAAAACTTATTTAAAAATATATTTTTCGATTCAAGTTCCTGATAATCAAATAGCTATAATTTTAAGTCCTGATACTTGATACTTTTGTCCAAAGTCCAGTTCTTTAGGAATGGTGAAAAAATAATCTTTCGATTTGCCTGCGCGCACCTTCAAATTCCTAAAGGAAAGCCCACGCTATATCGAAATTTTATTTTTTAAGTGTTAGTCTTGTTGATTTTTATTCACCAAAACTATGAAGATCGTCTTTGTATTTCATGAAAAATGTAAAAATAAGGTATTTTGCAATATTCACGACATTTTTGCCTCATACATTCTAATAAAGACATCGTCATATTGGTTTATACATTGCCCCCAATTGTATCGCTCCACATAAGATTTAAGCATCTTTTTTTGAGGAGAATTATTTATATATCTTTTTAGCAGGTCAATAAATTTAACAGTATTATCATAAAAATGTTGAGCATGATGATTAGAAAGGATGTGTTCGGGATAAGCTAACTTATTCGGTAGTAAAGGATAGACACCACAATATATCGCCTCTACTACACTCCCACCAAAAAAATCCTGTTGGCTTGTAACGGGCAAAATATTCGCTTGCCAAAGCAATCGAGCATAGGTTTCAAAGTCGGGTGCGTAACCAAAATGTATGATGTGTTTGGCTAATTTTTCTTTCGCTTCCGCGAAAATGGGCGGTGATTCGCCATAATTTTCTCCAAGCACGATGAGTTTAAAATCAAGTCCGAGTCCAGTGAGTTCAAATAAAGTCTTAAAAAAATCTTCGGGATTTTTGTCATATTCCCAACGGTGATTCCATAAAATAGTCGGCACATCATTGTTTTTCGCTACGCGAAATTCATCAAATTTCGACAAATTCATGCCCAAGTACAAGGTCTTACTTTTTGCTTTTATTTTATCAACATTCGTAAGTCCGCGATGGTCAGGATATACCTTTAAAAAGCCCTGCAAAGCCTCCAAAAATGAGGTTCGATGATAGTCGGAATTGAATAAGACCAAATCTGCCGCAAGCGCACTCGTGTAATTGATAAATCCGTAATGGCGGTCTTGTCGAAGTTGTACATCTACGTCACGGGGCGACCAAGGGTAAGTGAGTTGATTTTCGTGGAAATACATGGCTACGGGCGTGTGTGCAGTGCGCTCTCGTGTAAGCGCGAGAAAAGTCGTGAGGTCGAGCATCGAAGTAGCGAGAATCAAGTCGGGTTGGAGGTTACTCGCCATGAATTTTTCTGCCAACGTAATCGCTCCGCCGTGCATCCGCCATTTCCAATGACGACCTTTGAGTGTCAGCAATTCGACATTGTGCCGACTGTGCATGGCAAAGCCTTCTGCCCAAGCTTTATGGCTTCCGGCGTGGAAGGGTTCGAGGAGGAGGATATTGAGTTTATCGGACAAGATTATGCAGCTTCTTGTTCCTGTTTAGAGAGTAGTTTTACCAGAGCGATAGTCGCCACGCCTCCTAACATCCATGCTAAGGCATTATTGAGCTTTCCCTTCTGTTTTAATGCAGCCTCTTTAATGTTTTGATTAACTTGAGCGATTGTAGCTTCAGGATATACGCGATTAAAACCTAATATATTTGGGTGGCTTTTTAATTGAGGATTTAATTCCAATAATTCATTTTCAGCTAATAATATAGCTGGTATATTCGTTTTTAAAGCATACAACCATTCATTGTAAACGAAGTTAAACCTATCACCGTTTTGTGTTAAAATACCTACGAAAAGATGAGAATTCTTAATTCGACTACGTGTACTAAAACTAAGTTCGTCTTCGTAATCAAAAAGACTCAAATCAGTTTGAAAATTCTGTTCTTGAAGTTTAAACGCCAAGGCAGAGACAATATAATCCTCTAAGTCTGTGAGTGAATATGAGATATATGCTTTCATTTTGATTATTTTGTAAGATGCCAATACTCGGTAAAATAGTGTTTCAATAAATCCTTCCTATCTTTAATCAACTTAATCAAGTCCTCTCCCGTCCAGATTTCAAAGCAAAATTCGAAACATTTACTGTGATGACTTTCTTTGAGTTTTGTAAACATATTAGTCGTACCTGATGTAGGTCCATTCTTGCAAACCAATAAATAGCCATTTGCGTTATACTGATGGAGTAGTCCCATAATATTAGTTTGTGATAAATGTTTAGGTGATACAGATTCCGTATAAAATTTGCATTGTACCACCCATATTCTATCATATTCTATCACTGAATCGTTGCATCTCAAAGTGACTAATAAATCTCTGCCACCGTCGGGACCTTCGCCAGACGGATCAACAAAGGATGTTATCACGTCATTTTCCTTTTCGTTTTCATCCTGTTGTTTCATTCCATCAAAATAGTGCTTCACCAACTCTTCAAATTGTTTCCAATCTTGGATATCATCAAGGCTTAATCTCATGTCTGGGTTTCTGTGTTGTAGATTAAAACACTAAAATACGATAAAGAATTCAAAATTGCTCTAAATTTACACTTTAAACGGAAAATAAAGCTTTAGGGTTCATGTCAACAAGCAATACAAATACCATCTCCTCTCCTACTCAAAAAGCTCTACGTCGTTTATTGAAAAATAAACCGGCGATATTTGGTATGGTGATTATTGTGTTGGCGGTTTTAGTCGCGATTTTGGGTTACGCGATTACGCCTGATTCTACGCCCAATGCTAATGACCAAGTCAATGAAGTCAATCTCAAGCCGCCCGGTTTTCAGGTACAGATGTTGAAGGTACGTAAGAATCGCGACATTCCACAGCTTAGTTTTTTTGGAAAAATGTTGTACGGTGTGGAAAATCCGTATCGCCTTATTCCTATCAATAATTATAACATTCAAAATGACAGCATCGCAGTCGAAGTGTATGCCGGAGAAAGTATCAAGGGTAGCGAGTCCGTTTTTCATCTTGCTGATGTCGTTCATCCACTTTCTGTTACGAATCCTACTATTAATTTGAATGTTGACCAACTCACTTTTTCTACGGAAAAAAATCAACAAATAACGACCAATTTAAATGACTTAGAATCCCAAATCGAAGCCTCGCATGTCTATACACACACGTACCGATTCGGAACGGATGGCTTAGGGCGTTGCCTGTTGAGTCGTTTGCTGATAGGGATTCGGGTATCGCTTGCTGTCGGCTTACTCGCTGTACTGATTTCACTGACGATTGGTATTACAATGGGTGCGATTGCTGGATATTTTGGTGGTCGAGTCGATGATTTTATCATGCTGATTATCAATACAATGTGGTCGATTCCGACTTTACTATTGGTCTTTGCATTGGTTTTGGCATTGGGGCGCGGATTTTGGCAAATATTTGTCGCGGTAGGACTGACGATGTGGGTTGACGTGGCGCGTATCGTGCGCGGGCAGGTGATGTCGCTACGCGAAATTCAGTTTGTAGAAGCTGCTAACAGCCTTGGTTTTAGTGATGCGAGGATTATCCGGCGACATATTTTACCGAATATTCTTGGTCCGGTCATGGTGGTGGCTGCCGCCAATTTTGCTATCGCGATTTTGATTGAAGCAGGATTGAGTTATCTCGGTTTCGGAATACAACCACCTACACCTTCTTGGGGAACAATGCTCGCCGAAAATTATAGTTTCCTATTGAAAAGCAATAATCCATTTCCCGCTATCGTTCCCGGATTGGCGATTATGCTGATGGTGCTCGCTTTTAATCTGGTAGGTAACGGTTTTAGAGATGCGCTTGATGTGAAAACGAAGCTGGGTTAAGTACAAGGTCAAGTATCAAACACAAATTTATTTATTTTTTTAAAATCGTCACAATAAAATCAAAAACCACATATCATATTTTTTTAATTATTTTTCATAAAAAAATATCATGAAGCAAATCTTACATTTACTTACGATTGCCTTACTATTGTGTGGATGCAATCCCGATTGCGTGACCAAAATGCCTAATAAAAGCGGTCAAAGACAAATCAATAATTTATTCAAAAAAAATATCGACGATGCAGAAATAATTTTTGATATGAGCGTTTTTGTCGTTTATAATCGGACGAAACCTTCGATGTCAGAAGTGAGTCGTGACCTTCAAAAATCTATCAATGAATCCAATAGTTTTTCGGATAATATAAAATTCAGAATGGTCTCCTCCCAATACGTCAAACACAAAGCTATCATGTCGAATATCCGACATTCCAAGAGTATGGAAAATGACTTATGCACTTCCAACGACGTAGCAGGCACAATTAATGTATATATCGTAAGGACAGACAGCGACCTCGAAGGATATACCCCCGTTTTGCAAAATAATTTTGAAGAATATCCAACTTTGGACGGCATGGAACGGGTATTTGTCAGCTACGGCGGCTTGGCTGATGGTGCTGTTCTCATTCACGAGTTGGGGCATTTTTTCGGATTGGGGCATACCAATGACTGTCGCAATTATATGAGTTACAATTGCTACCGCGATACTTTTGATGCGAATCAACGCTCTATAATACTACGTTTTGCTAAGGTGTATCGAGCATATTTGCATAGTAAGTAGGTGTAATGAATGAGTGTTGAATTTTGAATGAGTGAATGGAAATATATACGCACGTTTTGAATTTAAATTGAGAAAGAAATACATGATAACCCAACCGTTTTTTGATAAAAGCATTTCAAACAAACAATTCATTCCTACCAATACTTTTTTACCACTCAAAAAAATTTCTCTTCATACTCTTTATGAATCCGAAACCCTTTATAAAGAACAAACTATCCTTAGCAGAATACTTGAACAATCCAATGATTTTCAGGAAGTTAAAAACCGTCTCCACGCTTCATACTTAAAGATTCAGATTGGAAAATAGAGCAGTGGCAAGATGCGATGCTGGAAACGGCTTATGCCATCAGTCAAAAATGGAAGCACGGATTTTGTACATAAAATAAAAGTTTCCGTATAAAAACAAAACCGCCCTCGCGGGTGAGCGAAGGCGGCGTAGGAGTGGTTTGGTTCTCCTTTAAGCAAAGGTGGTCGTTCAATTACTTGTACTGTTGGACATATCATAGTGGGTAATATAGTCTGTCAGTAAATTTGCAAGTGCTTGCTCGAACCTCGTTAATTGGGGTTAGGCTGTTCTGCCATGTTCAGTTCTGTATGCTTGTATATGGTCGCATAAAGTTGCTGGGGGTTAAATGGTTTGGTAACATAATCGTTCATATCAACTTGATAAACCCGTTCTCGTATTTGTAACTCAGCAGAAGCGGTGAGTGCTATAATCGGCAACTCTTCATACTTTCCGCCAAGTTTACGGATGGCTTTGGTAGCTTCAAAACCATCCATAACGGGCATTTGTAAATCCATGAGAATTAAGTCGTAATCTTGTTTTTGTACTTCTCGAACTGCGATTTGACCGTTTTCTGCAATGTTTGTTGTGACCCCCCATTTAGTTAAAAATTGAGTAGCTACTGTCACATTTAAATTGGTATCTTCTACCAAAAGTACACGGAGTCCTTTGAGGTCGGGCTTGGTTGGTGGAGCGGGTTGGGGCTGCGTTGCTTTTTGTAATGTTTTACTTTTTTCGAAAGTCAACTCAAAGGTAAATGTTGTACCTTCATTGAGTACGCTTTCGACTTGTATCTGACTATTTTGGAGTTCGATTAATTTTTGGCTGATGCTGAGTCCGAGTCCTGTACCGCCGAATTTTCGAGTGGTTTCGGAGGTCGCTTGTGAGAAAGGACTAAAGATACTCTTGAGCTTGTCGGCAGCGATACCGATACCGGTATCGCTGACTTCAAACTTTAATTGAGTAAAGCCTTTTCGAGGTTTTCCGACTGTTTGAATGTTCAGGTTCACGGAGCCTTCATCAGTGAATTTAATAGCGTTCCCTATGAGGTTAGTCAATACTTGGGTGAGGCGGGTTGGGTCGCCTACCAGATTATTGGGTACGTCTTTTGTTTTATTAATATTGAATTGTATATTTTTCTTATTGGCTGCTATTGCGAAGGAATGTTCGAGACCGTCAACGAATGTATTGAGGTCAAAATTAATCTCTTCAAAACGAATTTTTCCGGCATCTATTTTGTTGATGTCAAGCACATCATTGATAAGCGAAAGCAGGCTTTGAGAGGCAAATTTGAGGGTTTTTAGATTGTCGATTTGCTCCGGCTTCGGGTCATCTTGTATCAATAGATGTGACAGCCCGATAACAGCGTTCATGGGAGTTCTGATTTCATGCGACATTGTCGATAGAAATTCTGTTTTACTTTCTGCCGCAGCTTCGGCATCCTCTTTTGCTCGGATGAGTTCTTGCTTGTTTATCTCGCGCTCATAAGCATGAGCGATGAGATTAGAGACGGTTTGGAGCAAGTGAACTTCAGATTCGTCCCAATCTTTATATTTAAAACAGGTATCAAAACCAATAAACCCATAGTAAGTATTGCGGACGAATAAAGGAATGATAAGAATCGATTTGACGCCTTGTTCTGTAAACATGTTTGTACAGGGGCTCGGCAAATCACTCACATGTCCTGCGACTATATGTTTCCCAGAAGATAGTTTTTTACAACAGGGAATCGCGGTGAGAATAGCTTTTGTAAAATTTTCGCTATCTAAAGTGGCGTATGGAGACCATGTAAATTTATTGACAACGCTGTTGTCTGTGAGATTGGTCTCAAAGATATAAATTCTATCCAAACCCGCGTGCTGACCCATTTTTTCGAGCGCGTCGCTGATTTGTGCATCAAAGTTTTCGAGTAAATTAAGAGAGCAGGAAATCTCTGCAAGCAATTTTTGCTGCAAGAGACTTTTCTTTAATTCGTAGGTACGACATTCTATTCGATGCTCCAACTCTTGATTGGCATCAAGTAGTGCCTTATTGACTTCGTACAGTTCAAGCGTTTTGGCTTCAACCAGATGTTCCAGTTGTTTTTTTGCATCACGCTCCTGCATCAAAGCATTTCGGATTGCATTGAGTTCAGTCATCGAATTCACATTTAGAGGTCTGATTGTCATAATATCAGTATTATTGATAAACAGTTAGATTCTGAGTACCAATGTCCTCTGCTTCGACGGGTATCTTAAATTTAGCCTTTTAATTAACCCGTTGCAAATTCGTTTCTTTGACTTGTAAAGATTGCTTGTTTGATGATTTTACAGTTTAGCCTTTTGTAATTTATCAAACTTACAATAATTGTGTTTCCGTCCATATTGTACGAAAGTACATTTCGATTGTTCGGAAAATTGCTGTTTTTTTTAAAAAAAGAAAAAAAATACTTCATTATTCGTCCCACATGAAACTACTTGCAAATGTGGAATTTATGATTTGATTATTACATTTTTTAAGGCTTTGTATCAACTGAAACAAGTGTCAAGCATTAACTGTCAGAATACAATAAATTTCATTCCTATTGATAAACATATTTTCCATATAACCCTCAAAAAGCCAATTGATTGCCTTTTCACTTAGTAGTCAGTCAAGTTAATACTGTCGGGTAATTTGGCGAAATTTGCCCCATTACTTAGGTCTGATATTTTTATCAAAAATCCTTTAATACTAAAGGCGACTTCATTTCTCATTAAAAAAATCATACATTTGTACAGTTATATCGATGTGATCTAAATCATCAAATTTTGATACAATATGAGAATAATCACTTTACTTATTTTGCTTTTCACTGCTTTCGCAGGAAATGCCCAATCCTTACCCATAGATTTTGAAGCAACAATAACTACTTCCGACTTTATAGATTTCGACGGAGGAACAGCAACGGTGCTTCCCAACCCTCAATCTAATGGCATAAATACCAGTGCGACCGTTGCACAAATAGTTAGAAATGGCGGAACAATATGGTCGGGAAGTAAAATAGATTTAACCGCTAATCTGGATTTTTCTACCCTAAGTACTATTTCGATGAAAGTCTTTACCACTGCGCCTGTCGGAACAATTGTCAAATTTAAACTGGAAGGAACAGGCGCTACCGAAAGAGACGTACCAACGACGGTTTCCAATGAATGGGAAGTCCTGACTTGGGATTTTACAGGCACGCCCAGCGATTTCAATTCGGTTGTTTTTATGTTTGATTTCGGCAATGTAGGAGATGGTTCTGCCAACTCAACTTTCCTTTTTGATGATGTTGAACAGCTATTTGGAGGCACTCAGATTGATTTGCCCGTAGATTTTGAGACGACAGACGTTAATTACACGATGTCTGATTTTGGCGGCAATGTCTCCAGCTTAGTTGCCGACCCGTCCGCCCCCGACAATATGGTGATACAAGCCATCAAAACCACCGGAGCAGCAACATGGGCAGGCACTACAATTGGTACGCCCGCCGGTTTTGCCACCAATATTCCACTGACTTTATCCGACTCAAAAATGACGGTCAGCGTATGGTCGCCCGAAAGCGGTACGCCCATACGCCTGAAGGTCGAAGACTCAAATGACCCGACCCATACCTGCGAAACAGAGACCAATACCAGTGTCGCGGCAGGTTGGGAAACCTTAGAATTTGATTTTACCAACCAAGCTCCCGGAACGGAATCATTGAGCGTCGGTTTGAGTATGGGCTGGACTTATAATATGGCATCTATATTTTTCAATTTCGGAACTGACGGCGCCACAGCAGGAGAGAAAACGTATTATTTTGATGATGTAAAATTCGGCGAATTGATGGTGGGCATTAGCGATTCTGAAACCGATGAATTTAGCATCTTTCCCAATCCGGCAAATGCTGAATGGAGGATTTCGTCTGAAAACCAAGTAATCACTCTGATAGAAGTTTTTGACACACAAGGAAAACAGATGCTTACTCTTTATCCGAACAATTATAGGGCAGAAATAAATGCACAACATTTAGCCGCAGGAATTTATGTGGCTAAAGTTTCGACAGATTCGGGAGTGAGTAGTGTGCGGCTTTTGAAAAGGTGAGTATCTGCTATTCGAAAAAGCTCATTTGTTTTAAACAAATAAAAAAAGCACTTACAAAATATATTTTGCAAGTGCTTGATTTTCAGTGTCGGGGCGGCAGGATTCGAACCTGCGACCCCCTGCTCCCAAAGCAGGTGCGCTAACCGGACTGCGCTACGCCCCGTGTGTATTTTGTGGTATTTTTGGCGGAGAGAGCGGGATTCGAACCCGCGGTACCTGTTTCCAAGTACGTCGATTTAGCAAACCGGTGGTTTCAGCCACTCACCCATCTCTCCGATTGGGAGGGCAAAGATAATAACTTTGCTTTGTATTCCGCAAATTAAAGCGGATATTTTTTCAAACGTTTTTCAAGCAAGAAAAGTTCCATTGATTTCATTATTCGTTCATTTGTGTACCTATCCATTCGTCAGCACATCAGCACAACCACACGTCAGCACTTATTCATACACACTCATCTGTATTTTCTTTTCGAGTTCTTCTACGACATTCTTAAACATCTCATCCGTGTCTAAGAGGTCACTCACAGCTTTGCAGGAATAAATAACCGTACTATGGTCACGTCCACCAAAATTATCACCAATCACTTTGAGAGACTTATTCGTCATATTTTTGGCAAGATACATTGAGAGTTGACGTGCTATCACGATAGAACGTTTGCGCGTCTTACCCTTTAGGTTTTCTACATCAAGTTGGTAATGTTCTGCCACCATTTTTTGGATAAATTCGACGGTAATTTCCTTCGATATTTCGTTGACAAAATTCTTTATCACTTCCTTCGCCAGTTCAATATCTACCTCACGGCGGTTGAGCGACGATTGAGCAACAAGAGAGATTAAAACACCTTCCAATTCGCGAATATTATTTTTGATATTATACGCAATAAATTCGGACACATCCACAGGCAATTCTACACCTTCGCCTGACATTTTACTCTCCACAATCGCACGACGTGTCTCAAAATCAGGTGCTTGCAAATCAGCAGATAACCCCCATTTGAATCTTGAAATCAAGCGTTCTTCCATACCGTCCAATTCCTTCGGAGGGCGGTCGGAAGTCAAGATAAGTTGCTTACCGTTTTGATGTAATTGATTGAATATATGGAAGAAAATATCCTGTGTTTTTTGCTTATTCGCAAGGAATTGTATGTCATCTACAATGAGAATATCTATCAATTGATAAAAATTCACAAAGTCATTCACTGCGTTATTTTTCAGCGATTCAATGAATTGATTAGTAAATTTTTCGGACGAAACATATAATATCGTCTTATCAGGATATTTCACCTTGACTTCATTACCAATCGCATGTGCGAGGTGGGTTTTGCCAAGTCCTACTTTTCCAAAGATAAATAATGGATTGAAGGCAGTACCGCCCGGTTTTTTGGCTACCGCGACTCCAGCAGAACGCGCCAAACGATTGCAGTCACCTTCGATATAATTTTCAAATAAATAAGTGGGATTCAACTGGGCATTAATCCTCATTTTTTTGATGCCCGGTATCACAAAGGGATTTTTTATCGACTCTTTTGGGAGTGAAATCGTATTATCTTGCGGACTTACAGCAGAATCCCGACGGGCTTTGTGCTGCATTCCGCTTTTATTCATCATAATTTGGTACTCCAATCGGGCTTTTGTGCCAAGTTCTTGGCGCAAAGCATGACGTAGCAAGGAGACATAATTTTCTTCTAACCATTCATAAAAAAACTTATTCGGAACTAGAATAGTTAGTACTTCATCATTGACCGCGACAGCTTGAATCGGCTCAAACCAAGTCTTAAAACTCTGGGCATTGACTTGTTTGCGAATCGTAGTTAGACACTTCTGCCAGACGGTGTGATGGTCAATCGTCATTTGTAGCATACAATAATTACGTAAAAGGGTTTACAAATAGCAAGCATGGACATACACCGTACCTACTGTATTTCTCAAATGGCAGAAAATAGTCCATAGTTATTAGTCCGTAGTCCATAGACAGTCGTGAATATCTCGCGTTTGTCTATGGACTATCGACTACTGACCATTGACCAATTGACTCTTACATATCACACATTTACGTTTTTTATTTCTTTCAAAATACACATCCAATCTGCCGAGTACGATACCCGCCCAACCGGCTTGTGTAATATGGACTTCTTGGTTATCTGCATTGGGACGAATATCGGGGCGGTCCATAAATGTGTGTGTGTGTCCGCCTATAATCAGGTCAATGTGGCGCGTATTTTCTGCCAGAATAACATCGCTCACTTTCGCTTCGCCTGAAGACGGAGGGTCGTATTGGTAGCCGAGATGCGACAGGCATATTACATAGTCGCACTGCTCGTCTTGTTTTAATAGGGTGGCGTATTCATTCGCCTTCTTGATGGGGTCAAGGTAAAGTGTGTTACCATAAAGCACGGAAGGTACGAGTCCTTCTAACTCAATACCGATTCCGAAAATACCGATTTTCAGACCGCCTTTGCGGAAGATTTGGTAGGGTTTGACTTTGTCGTGCATCAGGGTGTCCGAAAAATCGTAATTGGAACTAATGAGGCTGAAATTGGCATGAGGCAACTGCTTGTGTAAGCCATCCAAACCAGCATCAAAATCGTGGTTGCCGAGTGTAGCGGCATCGTACCGCATTTCACTCATTAATTTGAATTCTAACTCTCCACCGAAGTAATTGAAATAAGGTGTGCCTTGAAAAATATCCCCCGAATCAAGGAGCAAAACATGCTCTTCTTCGCTTCGGATTTGCTCAATTAATTTGGCTCGGCGGGCTGCCCCGCCAAGTCCTTGAAGTCTGCCGCCATCCATCGGAAAAGGCTCTACGCGACTATGCACATCATTCGTATGGAGAATAGTCAGCTTAATCAATTCAGGTTTGGTAAAAGACAATAAAGGAAACGTTCCCGTACCCAAAAGCAGTCCTGTGCTACTTAGTGTTTTGAGAAACTTTCGCCTGTCTTGTTTCATATCAAACAAAATATTTTAAGCTTACGTTAAGAATTAAGAAAAATTATAATCTTTAAATTCAGATTATTTCTGATTAATTTTTTACCTGATAGAAGTGATGTGTCCTCTCCAAGTGTGACAAGGAGAAATTTTGTCAATGGGGTTAATTGGGTCATTTCAATCAGGGTGACGAAAGTAGGTATAATTTTGAATAAAAAATAGTTTCGAGAAGATTTTTTTTAAAATTTTATTATTTGTAATGTAAGTTTGTTACACAATTAGGTTTACATCTAAAATACTAATAAACAGTTTTTTATGGAAATAAAAAATAACAATTTAATCTTTCGAGTGTTGTAAAATGGACAGTTCAAGCCCTTTTCATTTTGTAAGAAATCGTAAACCCTTAATTTTCAATATTTTAGCGTTTTCAACAACCTTAAATGACTTACAAACATTATTTAAATTAAAATGTAAGAAATTGGAAAGTATTTAGGGTGTAAAAGGAGCAAAAATGTATTTGCGTATTTTCGCTTTATAATATTTCATAATTTATTTGAATAAAAATATTTAAAGCCGAATAAAATTTGGTGTAATTGTATTAGTGATGTGTGCTTGGGAATTCACAGTCGATGTAAACATTTTGCGAAGTAAAACACTTATTCATCCTTTGGGTCATTTGTTACTTTGGGTTTTATAATAAGGCGCAGCGACTGGTCGTAAGTAAAATAATTCCATAGCCAATTGAGAAAAACGAAGATTTTATTTTTTACGCCCAAAATGGCAAACAAATGAATCAGCAACCACACAAACCATGCAAATGTTCCCTGAAATCGAATACGAGGTAAGTCCACGACAGCACGATGTCTGCCGATGGTTGCCATAGAGCCTTTGTTGTTATATACGAAAGGTAGAAGTGGCTTGGAGTGCTGGATATTATTCAGATTTCGGGCAACATTTTTGGCTTGTTGGATGGCGACCTGCGCGACCTGTGGATGTCCGTAAGGATAGGTTGCCGTTTCGCGATACGCGATGTCGCCAATCGCAAAAATATTTGGATAACCGACCACCTGACAATATTCATTTACATGGATGCGCCGACTGCGAGTGATAAGTTCGTCGGGCAAGCCTTCAATCGTATTGCCAATGATGCCTGCCGCCCATATCACCTTATTGGTACGGATGCTACTGCCGTCATTCATATAGACATATTTGCCATCAAAATCTGTTACGCGCGTATTCTTACGGACGTTTACGCCTAATTGTGTAAGGAACCGCTCGGCTGCCTCACCTGCTTGCTCGGACATACCTTTAAGTAGTGATGATGCACCTTGTATCAAGTGAATATCGACCTCCTCGTAATTCAATTCTTCACGATAATCTTTCGGTAAAATATATTTTTTCATTTCCGCCAATGCGCCTGCGACTTCCACGCCTGTCGGTCCGCCACCTACGATGACGATGTCTATCAAGCCCTGTCTTTCCTCGAAATCAGCCGTCGTAACGGCTTTTTCGTAATCATTCAAAATCTTGTTGCGTAAATACAATGCCTCCGAAACGGACTTCATTGGAATGACTTTGGACGCGACGTTTTCATTGCCAAAAAAATTGGTATCCGCACCAATCGCGAGTACGAGATAGTCGTAGCGGAGGCTACCTAAAGTAGTTTCTACAATTTGTGCAGCAGCATCCACACGTTGTACTTCCGCGACTCGTATGATGACGTTTTTGCGACGCTGGAAAATCTTACGTAAAGGAAAAGTAATCGAACTCGGCTCTAAACCCGACATCGCCACCTGATAAAATAAAGGTTGGAATTGGTGGTAGTTGTTTTTGTCGATGAGAATGACCTGAAAATCACGACGCGCCAGTTTACGCGCCAGTGTCAAACCGGCAAATCCGCCACCTACGATGACGACTCGTTTTTTGTTTGAGTCGGGAATTTTTATCATATTATTAATGTTACGAGTTATCGGGTTGCGGGTTGCGAGTTGACTAATATTGGCTTACGCTGACCTGTTTTCACTACGCAACCTCAGCATACAGATGGGCACTGATTTGTTGGTATAGTTCGCGGAGTTGATTCATTATTTTTTGTGGTGGATCACCTGCCAAACCTTGTGCCGCCAACTTTTCTGCCTCACGATATTTTTTGCAGTTCATGGCAAGGCTCGCGGCACTTCTAAACAAAACGCTTCGTGTTGGTTCGTTATCAAAATCCGTCAATAATGAAAGTGCTGCTTGTTTTTCAAGCTCAAAAGCCTTCGTGAATAATTTATGAGCAGCTTCTTCTTCTTCCTCTTGTGCGCGTAACACGATGGCTTGTTGCATAGCCATTGATGCTTCTTGATGTAGTTGTTTCGTATTCATTGCAGTGTAATATATAATGATTCGGGTTTACCAAATTCGATGATAGCAATATATGTTTGTTTACTTTTTTGGACTTGCTTTTTCTTCAAGTTTAGTCTTTTTAGAAGATTGTTACTTACTACTTACGTTTGAAGTACGAATACCTGATATTTCCAAACTTGCAGCATTTTCTATATAAAGGTCTTCTGCACTGTTATCTTTGAACAGCCAAAAATCAATTCCTGTGCCTTTTCCGGCAGACTCGAAATACCTATAATCGGTCAACTCCAATGTCAAAAGAATTGTCGCTCCCATTGCGCCAAATTCGGTAGCTGTTTCCTCGTCTCCTATACTTTTTTGAAGATTATTATCCGCTATAACATCCCACCAAATTTCATACTCGACAGGTTTTTTGTTTGTTTTGATATTGAATTTGATACCAGAGTAATGATTTTGTGAGGTCAGACAGTAAATAGAACAATACTGCATGTACGTTCTAAGACTACTATGGACTCCCCCAATATTGCCACGTAAATTTGATAGGTTTATGGATTTCATTTTTCTTCTTTTTGCAAGTTAATACAAAAACACTTGAATTACAAGCTATGGCGTGACGATTGATTCCGAAGTTGTCTTAACTTCTATTCAATCTTTTATCCTGTAATACTTGCCTCCCATTGCCATAGCGTATTTGTGTTTTGTTTGCTTGTATTTATCGCCTATGATGTCGCATAATTCAATGCAATCTCCAGCTTTTAGTTTTTACCGTTGAAAATGGTTATTTTGTTTGTTTTCATTTTGATTAATTTTTTACTTATTCATACCCATTTCCAAACAAGTCATCCAAAGTCAGCACTTGGTCTATCAAGTTAAGGCTATGCTCATTATGCGTGATACCAAAGGCGGTGATCATACTGATAAATATATGTTTTCGTGTTTTTGTGGTTTCCTCAAATACGTGAAGTTTATTGGTCAAATTCGTTGCGTAGGCTTTTGAAACCACAAAAGGTTTGTTGTGAAATTTGACTTCAAACAAATTAATGACTTGGTCTTTTCTGTCGAGTATCAGGTCAATTTGCGCGCCCTTTTCGGTCTTCGTTCCTTTTTTCAAAAACGAAGAAGCCACCGAATACACGCCACCGATACTCAAAGCATGTTTGATTTGCGGAATGTGTCGCAGGCAGACATTTTCAAAAGCAAATCCGCACCAGATTTTATACTCCGGCGTTTGGCTGAGGTGCCTCCATGCTGCTGCGCCTCCTTTGGCATTTTTTTCAATAAATTGTAAATAAAAAATCGAATATTCGTCGGTCAATCGGTACAGCTTGTTGTTTTTCTTTTTTCCGAAAGGGTAGAGAATATCAATAAATCCCGATTGGTCTAACTCCTCCAATGCCTTCGTCACGCTGCCGCCATTGGGCAATTTGGCGGTTTTTATCAACTCCGTCCGGTTCATGCCCTGCCGTTTTTGTGCCAATGCCCGCACGATAGCGATGTGATTATCAGCATGATCAAAAAGCGCAGCATAAAGGTCAGAAAATTCATCGAGAAGGATGCCCGTTTTTGAAAAGCAGATGTCCGCGATATTCTGTGTGGCACTTTTTCCGGCTTCTATTTCTTTCAGATAATGCGGGACCCCGCCCATCGCCATATACAATTGCACGATTTGATAGCGGTTCAATTTGAGGTTATTATTAGCGCGAAGGTATTCTTCTGTTTCTGCCAAAGTGAAGGGTTCGAGGTGAAGCCGTCGCGTGATGCGATTGTGCAATCCGCCTGTGTGCTTGACCACCTTTTGAATCATCCACGAAGCTGCCGAACCACAAATCACCACCACAATCGGGTGATTGACCGCCCAACTGTTCCAAAAGAAACTCAAGGCACTCAGGAAGCCTGATTTGTGTGTAGCGAGCCAGGGCAATTCGTCTATAAATATGACAGGTTTTTCTTTTTGAGGAGGATTTTTATCCAAATACCGAACAAGCATAAAGAAGGCTTCCTGCCAAGTGGTCGGTGGTTTCACGATAGGGGTTTCAAAATAAAGCTGAAATGATTGGCTAAAATTGAGTAGTTGTTCCTCAAGAGGTGCGTTTTGTGTTCCGGTCAATTCAAATACAATTTGGTCTTGATAAATAGTTTTAATTAAAAATGTTTTACCAATTCGCCGCCGACCAATGACCGATACCAACTCTGCCCTGTGCGATTGGAGTGCTTTTTTTAAAACACTAATTTCTTCTGTTCTGCCTATAAATTTATCTTGCATATTTTTTATTAGTCACCAAAACTATGTAAAAATACACTATTTTGGTGAGCAATAAAAATTATTAGCCACCAAAAGACATTCCTGAAGTGCTATTTTGGTGACTAATAAAACATTTTCTCTACGGATTAAATAGCGTATTTACTTCATCTTTTTTAACAAAAAGAGCGGAAATAGAGCGGTTTTCGTGTGTATTGCGAATAGCGCGTGCGAAGAGTTTACCAACAGAAAGGACTTTTATTTTTGATGATGTTCGTTTGAGGGGTATCGTATCTGTCACAATGACTGCGTCGAGCATGGAGTTTTCTATATTTTCGTAAGCATTGCCAGATAAGACGGGGTGCGTGCAGATGGCTTTGACGCTTTTCGCGCCTTTTTGTATCATGGCTTCGGCGGCACGACAAAGTGTTCCGGCAGTATCTGCAAGGTCATCGGTGAGTATGACATCGCGCCCTTCGACTTCACCGATGACAGTGATGGATTCGATTTGGTTGGCGCGACGGCGTTCTTTGTCGCATATCACGAGGTCGGTGCTGAAATATTTGGCATAGTTGCGTGCGCGTTTGGTACTGCCTACATCGGGCGCGGCAAAGGTGACATTGCTCATGTCTTGGGTTTCGAGGTAAGGTATAAATATGGCTTCGGCTTGAAGGTGATCGACCGGAATGTCAAAAAAGCCTTGTATCTGGTCAGCATGAAAATCCATTGTCATAATCCTATCCACACGGGCAGCTTCGAGGATATTGGCGATGAGTTTTGCACCGATGGCTACGCGAGGTTTATCTTTGCGGTCTTGTCGGGCATAACCAAAATAGGGAATGACCGCCGTAATGTATCCGGCAGAGGCGCGTCGGGCAGCATCAATCATCAGGAGGAGTTCCATGAGGTTGTCGCTGGGCGCGAAAGTAGATTGTATAAAAAAGGTGTATGTACCGCGTACCGATTCTTGTATGACTGTCTGCATTTCGCCATCGCTGAAGCGTTCTAAAGTAACTGCGCCAAGCGGATGTCCGTAGTAATCGGCAATTTTTTCGGCGAGGTAATATGAGGCTGTTCCTGAAAATAATTTTACTTCCGGCATGTGTTGGGATGTATGGAATGAGGCAAAAATAACTTCACATTTTTGAGTGGGTTGTTTTTGCCTCGTTCCTATATTTTAATCAATGCTCAAAAGTACGAAAATTAGATGAATGGGTGAGCGAATGAGCGAATTTTGAATGAATGGATTTTAAATCAAGGCAAAGCACTACTGACTTATTCAAGATTCTTTCATTCAAAATTCACTCATTCCATTTAATATCCTCTCATCAAATAACGGCTATCGGCGATATCTATACTACTGACAGCCTTACTTTCATTCAGATAGACTTTTAAATCGCCAGCACTTGTAGCGAATTCTATCACATAACGTCCCTCTTTGTCTCCGCTATGCTGGCTGGTTAGGCGATTCCATTTTTTGACATTCAATGTTTGCCTTTTTGCACCATACTGCTTGTCTATATAGGTGTAAACGATTTTATAAGTCCGTTTTTCTTTGGGTGCTTTGATTTTTTTCTCTTTAACTTTGACGGCTTGTAGTTGGGCTTCATCGGGTGCTGCCTCCGGTGAAGCGGTTTCGAGTATTTCCGAATCCGAATCGTTGTTTTCTTCTTTCTGGAAAAATCCGAAATCCGCGTCGGTTTCGTCGTCTTCCAATTCATCCAAATCATCCTCAAAAAGTGCTGCAGTGGCTTCTTGCTGCTTGGCTTTCGCTTCTTGTTTTTGTTCGCGTTTTGCTTTTCTGGCAAGCATGGCTTCCGATACGACTTGTTCTTTGATTTCTATCTCTTCGACGAACTCAATAGACACATTATCAGAGGCATATATGCGGTAGCTACCTTTGCGGTTTAGCTCAAAAAACGGACGAATGGTATTTCCCCAAATCTGCATATCATCTTCTATAATAAGTTCGTTTTTATCCGTAAAATAGGTTTCATTTTTGAGTTTTTCTTGGGCAGAGCGTCCAGCTTGATAATAGATGATTTCATCGTGATTTTGAGAGGCGCGAAAGATGTAGGCATCAATGTTTTTCTTATCGTCAAGTATGACTTTGAGGCTGCCTTGTTTGGAAGGATCCGCAGGGTCTAATGTCGTAATTCTAATAAGATTTTTGCCTTCTTTTGCCATTCGACTGATGCTGTAAGAGCCTGCTTCTTCAATGCCCTTGACAACAAGATAGCCACGAAAAATACCGAAGGAAACCTCTCCCTGTACAATTTTACCGTGATCGCCTGATGGGTTTTCCCATTCATTGGGCAAGAGCGTGTAACCGTATAATTCGGCAGGCTGTGAGAACGCCTTGTCGGTGACGTAAGTATATTCTGCTTTTTGAGCTGTTGCTGTTAGCCCGAATAGCAAAAACAATGGTAGTAAGTTTTTCGTTAATTTCATAGTACATTTATTTTATACAAAAATGTCATTTAACGGATTTCAAGTTGCGGATAACCGCAACAGTCGATAGTCCGTAGGAAAATGTGAAATAAGGTAAAGTTCACGACTATCTATGGAATATAGACTGCCGACTTTGGACTATTTGCATTTCTGCAAATGAGTTTAATACCTAATTTTGTTCCATTCTCATAAATATGGTGTAAATTCATTTGTTTTCCAAAAATATTATTTATTTTTTATTGTTCATATATAAACTATATTTCATATTTACACGTCTTTTTTAGCATAATTTATCAATTTCAATGGGTGCATATTTGAGGGGTATATATTATTCATTTCCTGTTCAGTTATTAATTTTACATATTAAAAACAATCACGTTTTATTGTTTTTGTGGATATTTCCGATATTGGTTATTTTCGGTGGTTTGGGTAATTCATTTGGGATGAAATATCTCTATCTGGGACCTGAATATCTGGGCAAAGTTGATTTTTGGAGCTTTTGGTGGATGGGATTTTGTTTTGGCGGCTTTCTTGTCATCTGGAATATAGCGACTTATATATTATACAGTTATCGCTTTCCTTTTCTTGCCTCTTTGGACAGACCTTTTACCAAATATTTTCTAAACAATGCCACCATACCGTTTTTATTTGTTGTTTTTTACCTTACTATGGTAGCCAATTTTCAGTGGTACAATGAATTTGCTGCTGAATATAGCATTTTTTTCGACATACTTGGCTTTATAATGGGTGGAGTTTCGATGCTTTTGCTGGCATCTTTGTATTTTCAATTCACCAATAGCGATGTCAGTATTTTGCGGAAAAAATTTAAACATGAACTCCCCTTACTTTTAAAAAACAGAAAAGACATCACCGATGAACCCGAAGGAATTTTTAGAGAGGCTTGCCGGACGGACTATTATGTCACCGAAAAACTCAATGTACGCCTTGTACGCAATGTCGAACACTACCCTGTCGAGTGGCTGCATCGCGTATTTCGACAAAACCACCAAAATTCGATCATCGCTCAAATCCTGACCGTTTTTTCTTTGTTTGTCATGGGACTTTTTATGGAAAATGCTTATTTGAGGATACCTGCTGCGGCGAGTTTATTTATTTTAGCATCGGTCTTGACGAGCATATTGGGAGCTTTGAGTTATTGGATGGGCACTTGGCGCACAACTGCTTTCGTAGTCTTATTATTTGCGATTAATTCTTTTTCAGGGCTTTCGCCTGAATTTGAAAACCACGCCTACGGGCTTGATTATGAGACAGATAAAGCACCTTATACTTACGAACATATCGACAGTATTTCTACGCCCGACATCATTCAAAAGGACAAAGCGGAGACCTTAGAAATCTTAGAAAAATGGCGCGATAAATTCGGACGCGGACGACTCATTCGCAAGCCGCGTATGGTCATTATCTGTACAAGCGGAGGTGGATTGAGGCAGGGTGTATTTACGGTTCATGCTTTGCAAAAAGCCGACAGTTTGTTGAAAGGGCGACTGTTCAAACATACGACTTTGATCACCGGAGCATCCGGTGGAATGATTGGCGCGGCATACATGCGCGAACTTCTTTTACAAGAACATTATAATGATTCTATCAATATTTATAATAAAATTTATGTTGATAAAATAGCAGAAGATTTACTCAATCCGGTCATCTTCGCGACCCTTGCGAGTGACATCTTCGTCCCCTGGCGAAAATTTGATTATGGCGGACATACCTATTATAAAGATAGAGGATATATTTTTGAGCAACAACTCATCGAAAATACCGACGGTATTTTAGAAAAAACAATAGCCGACTATCGCCAACCGGAACGAGACGCGCTCATTCCAATGATGGTTTTTACGCCTGTTTCTGCGGATAATCTACGACAGTTGTACATTTCTCCGCAAGGAGTAAGCTACCTCACTCAAGCCTTTAACCAGCCCAGCAATCGATTAGATTTTGAGCCGGATGCGGTAGAATTTAGTCGTTTATTTGCAGCACAAAATGCTGATAGTCTTCGCCTTACGAGTGCCTTACGTATGAACGCAACCTTCCCGTACATTTTACCGGATGCTTACCTGCCCAGCGACCCACCGATACGGGTGATGGATGCCGGTTGGCGCGACAATTACGGCATACTTTCTGCAAGTCGATTTGTCTTGACTTTTAAAGATTGGATTAAAGAAAATACGAGTGGTGTACTGTTCCTTCAGTTGCGAGATATTGATAAATTCAATGAATTTGGCGAAGGAACACCAACCAGAATCATCGCACGACTACTCAATCCGCTCGGAAGTGCCTCGCGTACAAGTACGATTCAGGATTATCGAAATGACAGTCAACTCAATGCCGTGATACAAGCTCTGGGTGAGGACAAGGTAGATATCGTCGAATTTGTCTATCGACCTACCGTAGAAAATCAGCGTGCGTCTATGAGTTGGCACTTGACCCCGCGTGGCAAAATTGATGTACTTAATTCGATTGATGATAAAGAAAATCAAAAAAGTATGCAGAGATTAGAAGAATTGGTGAAATGATAAATGATAAATGTTTTCATCGCTTATCTTTGCAAAATGTCTGATTCACTATTTATTGTCATGGAAGGTTTGGATGGTTCGGGCAAATCTACTGCTGCTCGGCGTTTGGTAGATTTGCTTGAAACTCAACATAAGGTCAAAGTAACGTTGAGCCACGAACCCAATCGCAATTATTGTGGTGGCGATTATATTCGTGATGTGCTGGAGAAAAAAATCACCGAATTTCATCCGCGTGTGTTGCCACTGTCTTTCGCTGCCAATCGCCTCGACCATTGTGAACGACTAATTAATCCTTTATTGAAAAAAAGCGGTAATATTATCATCAGCGATCGCTATTATTTGTCTTCATTGGTTTATCAAAGCAGTCCTGATTTTCCTTTTGAATCGGTCATGGCACTTAATGAAAAAGCCACTCAGCCGCATATTATTTTCTTTTTAAATGCCAGTAATTCAGTTTGTTATGAACGCATGAATACGCGCAATCAAACCGAAGAATTATTTGAAAGCCGACTCGAAGAACACCGCACAAAATATCTGCAAGCCATTGATTTTTTAAGTACCGAAAAACAAGATAATATCATTGAAATAGACGGCAACGGTACAGTAGAACAAACCGTCGAACAAATGATGAATCACTTGAGTGAATTCCAAATTTCAAAAAACAAATTCCAATAAAATACCAAATGAAATACGTCCAAATTGAAATTTGGAGTTTGTTTTTTAGAATTTCTTTCACTTACAGTAATTACAACGATTCAAAAAATTCCCTGTTACATTATACTATGAACATCAATAAATACATCGACCTAAGCCTACTCAAAAGAGTCCTCAAATTGGGGCTGCCGTACAAAGGAATTTTTGCTTTGGCAGGTATCTTATCTGTGTTGCTTGCGCCTGTGGTTATTTTGCGTCCTTATTTAATACAACGCGCTGTTGATGAGTACATTATAACTTTCGACAAAGAAGGTTTGGTGATGATCGTTATACTACTAATTGGTGTTTTGATTTTGGAATCGGTGATGCGTTATATCTTTATTTATTCTACGAGTTGGTTAGGACAATCCGTCATACGCGACCTGCGTGTGCGTGTATTCAAGCACATCACAAGTCTGCGCTTGACTTACTTTGATCGCACACCGATAGGCACTTCGACCACACGTACTATCAACGACATCGAGACGATAAATACCGTTTTTTCGCAAGGTATGATTTCGATTATTGCGGATGTGTTGACACTGTTTGCTGTGTTGTTTATCATGCTGTGGACAAGTTGGAAATTAACCTTGATTTGCCTGATTACCTTTCCGATATTAATATGGGGAACATATATATTTAAAGAAAAAGTAAAGGCATCTTATCAGATTGTTCGTAACCAGATTGCAGTGATGAACGCCTTTTTGCAAGAGAGAATAAGCGGTATGCGTATCGTTCAAATATTCAACGCAGAAGAGAAAGAGTTAGACAATTTCAAAAAAATAAACAAAGAATATACTAAAGCCAACCTCAATTCGATTTTGTATTACGCCATCTTTTTTCCTTTTGTAGAAATACTCTCTGCCGCTTCGCTCGGCTTGTTGGTATGGTGGGGTGCGAAGGGTGTGATTCAAGGCGAAGTGACACTCGGTGTATTGATTGCTTTTCCTTTGTATTTGGGTATGTTGTTTCGTCCGGTGCGAATGTTGGCAGACAAATTTAATACGCTTCAAATGGGACTCGTAGCGGCAGATCGCGTGTTCGGTATTTTGGATACAGATTTCAAAATAACTGACATCGGCAGCAAAAAAGCCAAACAACTCGAAGGCGAAATTATTTTTAAAAATGTCAATTTTGAATACCTTGAAAATGAGCCGATTATTAAAAATCTGAGCTTCGACGTGCAGCCCGGCGAGACACTCGCGATTGTAGGAAGCACGGGTTCCGGCAAGACGACGATTATCAATATCCTCAATCGCTTTTACGAAATAAAAGGTGGTACGATTCTGATAGATGGCACTCCGATACAAAATTATGACCTCGAAAGTCTCCGCTCGCGCATAGCGATGGTCTTACAGGATGTCTTTTTATTTTCGGGTTCGGTCATGGAAAATATCACGCTACGCGACACGCGCATCACACGCGAGGAAGTCATCGAAGCTGCAAAACTCATTGGCGCACACGACTTTATAGAACGCTTACCAAATGGATATGATTACGAAGTGATGGAACGCGGTGCAACCTTATCTATGGGACAACGCCAGTTGATTTCTTTTGTCCGCGCCTTAGTTTTTGACCCTGACATTCTGATTCTCGACGAAGCGACTTCGTCGATTGATCCCGAAACGGAGTCTGTCATACAATACGCTATTGAAAAATTAATCACCAAACGAACATCTATCATCATCGCACATCGCCTTTCGACGATTCGTCATGCCGACAATATTTTGGTCTTAGATAAAGGCGAGTTGCAGGAGTTTGGTTCGCATGATGAATTGCTGCAAATTGAAGACGGGCATTATCGTGAATTACATGATATGCAATTTATGCAAATGGCGGTGGATTAATGTCAAGCTCTTTAGCAATATCGCAGACTTTTATTTATCATATTTTACACTTAACTTTGTAAAAAACAATTCATAAGATGATAACAGATATTCAGATAGAAAATTTCAGGTGTTTTCATAAATCTCATATCAAGGGATTTAAGCGGATTAATTTGATTGGTGGTAAAAATAATTCGGGTAAAACGGCTTTTTTGGAGGCAGTTTATTTGAGTGTTGCATTAGAACCGTCAAGCCTTTTTTTCCTTAATAGTTTTCGACAAATTGATATTGATTTAAGTGGTAAAATTTCCGGCAAATCATGGGATTATCTTTTTTTGTCTCCTAATAACAGAATACTTTTATCTAGCAAACCAAACAAAGATCAACTTACTTTTTCTTTAAGGAAGTATGAAAAAAACACGACGGATTTACCGCAAGTAAATGAGGAAAGAGCAGAATATATCAAAATAAATGAAACACCAACCAATACGAATAAACATGAAGTGTTATCTATGGTATATCTTGATGCAAGTGGTAGTGATGGTGTTAAAAGAACTACTTGGAGAATAAATTCAAACGGGAAGATTGAGATTGACAACAGCGAAGGAGGACGTATAAAACGTCAAAATATAAATTTCATTCCATCCTCTTTTAAAGCTACCAACAGCTATCTCGCCGAACAATTCGATATAACAGATTTAGCCGGAAATTCAGATAAATTACTGAAGGCATTTCAAATTGTAGATAGTTCAATTATTGGAGTAAAAACGATGAGTATAGGGAAGCCGACGATTTATCTGCAAACAAAGGAAGGAGGTATTTTGCCAATTGGTTTGTTTGGTGATGCGATTAATAAAATTGCGAATTTGATATTAAAAATTGCCAATAATCCTGATAGCATTATTTTGATTGATGAAATAGAAAACGGTATCCACTACACCAATCAGGTAGAAGTATGGGAAATGATATTCAAACTTGCGGAAGCCTTTGAGGTTCAGATATTTGCGACTACGCATAGCATCGAAATGATTAAGGCATTTGCGAATGTTTTGAAACAAGATAATAATGCGGAACTCGGTGGTTATTTTGAATTTTACAGACACAGAAAGACCAATGAAATCGCTGTGAATGAACACGTTAGCGAGACATTAATTTACGAATTAGAAAACAATCTCGCACTACGCGGCGAATAACCAATTATGAAAAATATCCTCATCGTCGAAGGAGATTCTGACAAGTTCTTTTTCGATGCGCTCATCCGAAAAATGAACATTACCGCAGAACTACGGGCGCAACCTTTCTGCAATATCGACGACTACGAATGTCTCGAAGGCGATAGCCTCAACAAACTCATTCAGGCTTTGGATTCACTCAAAATGCAAGCACGTAAAAGTGATATTGAACGCATCGGAATCATCATTGACCAAGATACGAAAACGGTAGCACAGCGTTTGGAGCTAATCAATAAAGCCATGAAAGAGGTTTTTCCGGAATCGCCTGTCTTTAAGAAAGTTGATACATTCGCAGATGTACTTATTGATGAACATATTTCCATTCCTATTGCTTGTCATTTGCTGAATGTGGAGGGAAAAGGCAATCTGGAAACCGTTTTAAAAACCATTCACAATCAAGACGCTACGCAATCTGATTGTCTGGAAAGCTGGAGAAATTGTATCGAAGAAAACAACAAATCTATCAAAGATTCGGATTTTGATAAATTCTGGGTGCAAATCTATATGCGATACGACCAATGCACGAAAAAAGAACAAAAACAAGCCGGAAGAAAATGTAATACAGAAGTCTCTATGCAAAAAGACATCTGGAATTTTGATCACGTTTGTCTGAATGATTTGAAGCAGTTTCTTGACAATTTTAAGTAATATTTCCTTTTCCATTCACAAAAAACTTCCGATAAAGTTTCGTCACAAAGTGCATTGGTCCAAAAAATATCGTATATTTAACTTGTATGTCTCACCTATTTTTTAAACCATTTTAACCATAAAGGCAGTGTGTTCTGTCGAATTTGATAATATGGTCTGTTTTTCGCACCAAAGCTTTGGTAAAAACGGGCAATAGAAGGAATAGCCGAACCTTCAAAATCTAAAACAACAGGACGACCTGCATTGCTACGAATAAGTACGTCTATCAGGATGTGCATGGCGTTATAATCTTTGCCCTTTGATGTAGAGGAAGGCAATAAATTGATCATCTTGCCGTGACCGGAAAGAAAAAAAGCGGCGGCGCAGAGTTCACCCTTTTCATCTTGAATACCGGAAATGAAGCCCATTCCACGATGTAGTGCATTGTAAATGATACGGTGCAAGGTATGGTAAGAACTGTCCGTCATGTCGGGAATATCAGTACCTTGATGATTGCGAAAAAGCTCTACCAATCTTTCAGGTTTGACGGAAGTGGTGAAGGTAAGGTCGTGACGAGCAGCTTTCTTTAGGTTTCTTTTTAAATTGGTTGAATAATTTTTATATATATTTTCGTAGGTATCGTTCAGCATAAGTTGATAATTCGGGCGTTGCGATATTTCAAAATCACTTGAACTAAGGGCATTTCGCTCATTGAGATAAATGTCAATATATCGGTATGTTTTGGGAATAGCTTGAAGGAAGGTATTGATGCGTTTTTCGGATAAAACATGTATGGAAAATAAGCCAAGTTGCTGACAAAATTGTGGTTGAAAGAGTCGTTTGTATCCAGCAAGGCGATTGTTCCAGACCAATGGAAAAACGGATTCATAATCCCCCTCAACGAGTGCATCCCATTGTTCGCAGACGTTGTTGAGATACCAAGAGTAGGCGTATATATTGCCATTGATGGCATAATGAACGCAACTGTCCCATTTTTTGCGATCTATATCTTCGTGCTTGATATAATGAATGTTCATAAACTTGTTTGAGACTTAATTTTGTATGTATTTTGGTGTCACATTTTTTGTAAAATTAATTTTTTCTTTGATTAATGCTTACATATTATGCATTTCAATAAGAGAAGGTGTAAATAATCATCGTTTAGTATATAAAAATGTGACATTAATTTTATTAATAATTTTTATTTATTTTCATACTTTTGTGATAACGTTTTTATAAATTGTACACTTTAATCAAAAGTATAAATTAACCTTACATTTGTTATCAGGAGAAGTTCAAATTCAATGATTAATTAAGCTTTCAACAAATTACAGAATTTGTAAGTGCCAGTTATTTTATTAAAAAGGTACTGAAAACATTCAATCACCTATTCTTATATCTGCAGTATAATTAAATGTACTACTGAGGAATAGGACTGTAAGGTAGTCTTTTTTCTTTCGAGAGAACTATCTGTGTCACAACATTCCTTTACCTTAATATACATGAGGTGATTGTTTGTAAGATTTTCAGCGCATTGATTATACCAATTTTAAGAGTGTATAAAAATTTAATTTAAAATATAATTTTGCAAAAAAAGCAACATGAGTAATAAAGTAAATAGTAAAGAACAAAAAACTTCCATGAATGTTGGTGACATTACGACTATTAAGGATATTCTTTTTGGGCAGGATATGCAGTCGATGGAAGAGCGGTTTAATGAACTGGAGTCAAAACTGGGCGATACTCAAGGGGAAACTATAGAATCTGTAGAAGCTTTGAGACGACATGCTGACGAGGAAATGAAGGCTATAAGAGAGCATTATGCAAAGAAAATTGCTGATATGGAAAAGCAAATGAAGCAAAATGTGAAGGATTTGGAAAAGCAGATTCTGGCTGTAAGTAAGTCTGATAAGCAAAGCCTTGCGGAGATATTGCAACAATTAAGCACAAATCTTATCAAAGGAGAAAAGTAAAAAAGCAAGCAAATGGTATGTTGGTGTGACAACGTATATTTGAAAAATATGCTTTTAACTAACGATAATTTTCATGCAAATTTATTATTTTATTAGTTCCTACCGATTAATTTTAAAGCCTTTGTTATGACCGTGCACCATGATGATTTAGATGAAAAATTGGCAGTTATCCGTCACATTCTTTTGCATGGAGATCGAGCAAGAATCGAACAGATCGAAGATATTATTGAAAGCACAGAACTGTTGAGTGAACGGGTCAATCCCATCATAGATACTAAAATTACGGATATACAAAATAATTTTTCCGGTGTTTTTGGAGAGCAAGTCGGGCAAGAATTTGAATCAAAATTACATCAATCCGAAGACCTCTTATTGACAGTCATTTCTCCTATGATGGGTAAAATGATAAAAAAATACATCAACGGAGAAATTCAAAAAATAAAGGATAATATAGATAGAAAAGTCAAGACGACTTTTTCTTTCAAGGTGTTCGCAAGGAACATAAAAAATAAAATACTCGGCATTAATAATAGTGATGTGGTCATTAATCAAGTCTTCAAAGTAAGCATACAAGATATTATCATCATTCAACGCAATTCAGGCTTAGTCATGGGTAAATATTCTGCCAATGAAGAGGATGGTGACAAAGATATTTTTAGTGGCATGTTGACCGCTATTAAAGCATTTGGAGAAGATGCTTTCAGAAAATCTGGTAGCGGAACTCAAGATTTGGGTTCTATTGAATATGACAGCCATCGTATATTTTTACACAGCCATCAAAATTACTATTTTGCAGTCGTCCTGAAAGGTCCGATATCAACCATTGAAAAAGATGAATTGGGAAATAACTTAATTGAATTTTCTGTGCAGGAGAAGCGACTAAATCTCAAAGAGTTTACATCAGAAGATATCAAATACATTTCTCAGAAGCTTAAAGAATTTTTTAAGGATTTACTGGAAAAAGATGAAGACTAACTGTACTTTTACCTCCATCTTTTGTTGATATATATTCCAATTAAAATAAGTCATAACTATTTAAAATAAATAGTTGTTTTTTTGTTAAATAATTTCTTTAGAAGAATAGCCATGGAATTAAATAAGAAAATCATTCTCACAGGAAGCTTCGGAGTGGGCAAAACTTCACTATTCAGTCGCTTTATATACAGTGAGTTTGATGAAAAATACCTAACTACTATCGGTGTAAAAGTTGATAAAAAAACAGTCAACATTGATGACACTATACTCAATATCATGCTTTGGGATATTGCAGGAGAAGTTGCTCAAGACAAAGTACCTTTATCTTATTTTCTCGGAACAAGTGGGATTATATATGTATTCGATCTAACCAGACCGATGACTTACAACAATATAGCCACAGATATTGAATACCTCAAAAATATTCTTCCAGAAGCTGTTATAAAAGTAATCGGCAACAAAAAAGATCTCGTTACAGATACTCATATAGAGACTGTTATCTCCAATTTATCTGTAGAATGTGATATGACAACCAGTGCAAAAACCGGTGAAAATGTAGAACAATTATTCAAGGATATTGGAGAGAGTTTGGTGTAAAATGATGGATATAGAAACATATAAGTTACAATATCTTAGCAAACATGCCCAGTTTATCGTGTTTGATATCAATGGGCTTCTTTTGCAAAGCTGTGACTCCCTATTTCCTACACAAAACCTCAAACAAGACCCTGTCTATACGTGGTTTAAGCTACTTGAGTCCATCTTTGAAGCAATAAAAACATTAGAACCCGATCAGGAAATAATATTTCCCAGAGTGGAAGAACCCGCAGATTACTTGTCCGGCAACTACGATTTTACCTTCATACGTATATCGCAAAAAGAGATTTTACTCATCATTTACGACCATACCAAACTATACAATCGACTTCGTAATTTTCAGCAAAAATGTAACCAAGTAAATGTCGAGAATCAACACCTTCAATGGGAATTGGCATCTTTAAAAAATAAATAAACAGCTTAAAGCTGTTTGAAAAGTTCAAAAAAATCAGCCTAAAATCTGATAAATTGCCAATGCCCCAAGATACGCCAATACCGTCATTATCACCAATTGCAAAATCGGATACATCCAGCTTTTTGTTTCCCTTCGCACGATAGCAAGCGTGCTAATACATTGCATCGCAAGAGCATAAAAAAACAATAACGAGAGCGAAGTAGCCAGATTAAAACGCTTACGTCCCGTCACGGCATCCACCTCACTTTCGAGTTTTTGCGTAATCGTTTCTTCACTAAAATCTTCACCAATACTATATATTGTTGCCAAAGTTCCGACAAACACTTCTCGTGCTGCAAAAGAGGTCAACAAGGCAATACTAATCTTCCAATCATAACCCAAAGGACGAAAAACAGGTTCGACTGTTTTGCCCACAATACCGATATACGAATGTTCTAATTTGTAGGCATTTACTTGATCATCAATACTTTCTGCATCTGCAATGCCCGATTCAGTGAGTGTGATTCGGTAGTCTTCCGTCTTTTGTTGGAGATTCGGACCGTAAGACGCGAGTACCCAAAGCAACAATGCCAATACAAAAATAATACGCCCCGCTTCCCACACAAATGTCTTTACTTTTGACCAAATATTTAATAAAATATCCTTTGCCTTCGGAATACGGTAAACGGGCATTTCCTGTATCAAATAACTTTTTTCTTTATTTTTTAAAATATTATTTAAAATGGCTGCGCCAAACAGGGCGGCAAAGATACCCAAGAGATACAAAGCCAAAAGTACCAAGCCTTGCAGGTTCATGCCCATCACTTTGGTAGCAGGTATCGTCACCGCAATGAGAATGGCATACACAGGTAGTCGCGCACTACACGTCATAAATGGTGTGACAAGAATCGTAATCAATCGCTCTTTGGGATTTTCTATCGTGCGACAAGCCATCACCGCCGGAATCGCACAAGCCATACCCGACATCAGAGGAACGACACTCTTACCATTCAGCCCAAATCGCTGCATCAATTTGTCCATCAAAAACACTACACGCGACATATAACCACTCGCCTCCAACAAGCCGATAAATAAAAACAACAAAGCAATCTGCGGAATAAAAATCAGCACACCACTAATACCCGGAATGATACCTTCTGCCAGTAATCGCCCGAAAAGGCTATCGCCAAAAGTACTTTGTACCCAGCCCGACAGATGCGAAAAACTCCAGTCCATCAAGTCCATCGGCAGTGCTGCCCAACTGAATATCGCTTGAAATATCAAAAACAAAATACCTCCAAAAATCAAGTAGCCGAATATCGGATGTGTCAACCAACGGTCGAGTTGTTCGGTGATACGATTTTGGCGAGTTTCTTTGGGTGATTGTACGACTTCGCCAGCAATGATATTGATGAGACGTTTTCGATTTTCGATGTCTTCGAGTACAATACCTTCGTCCGTTTCTTCATTTTGGGAGACTTCAAGTATAGATGTTTCTAATTGATTATCAATGTTTTGTGTGAAATTTGAATGTTCTGAAAAAGCAGTATTATCTTTTAAATAGCGGTCGAAACAGGTCGAAATCCAATCGCGATAGCCATTGCGAAACACGTCGTCTGTCTGCGTATAGCGACTCCGAAAGAAAGCATTAGGCATATCAAATTCCTCTCCTTCTATTTTACTCAAAAGCCTATCCACCCCTTCCCCGCTTCGCGCATCCGTATAAATAATAGGCACGCCCAAACGGTTTTTCAAGCGATTGGTATTGAAGCGATAACCCGATTTTTCGGCTTCGTCCATCATATTCACCACAAAAATCATCGGAATACCCAAATCCGCCAATTGAGAGTATAGCAACAAGGAGCGATCAAGGTGCGAGGCATCCGCTACATATACCACTCCGTCGTAATCTTTGTCGGGACTTACAAGTTCGCGTAAGACGACCGCTTCGTCGGTAGAGTCAGGATAAAGGTCGTACAAACCGGGCAAATCCACGACTTCAACCGCTTCATTATCAATGAGTTTACCAGTCTTTTTATCGACCGTAATACCCGGAAAATTTCCTGTACGCTGACGCATACCCGTCAGTTGATTGAAGATGCTGGTTTTGCCCGAATTGGGGTTGCCTATCAATGCGATGCGAGTGTTGTTCATGATAAGGCGGTTATAGCGATTTCTTGTGCTTCAGCAGCACGTATGACGATAAATTTTTTATTGTTTTTGATGCAAATAGGACCATTAAATGGAGCTTTATACTTCATCTCGACAGGCGCGCTAAAGTCCAGTCCCAAGGTCATCAATTGTTTGGTCAGTTCGCTATCGCGTATGCGTAAAATGGTGGCTTTTTCATGCCGTTTCAAGTCCGTCAGCTTTCTCATCACTTAACTTTAATTAGATTTATTCTAAAGTAAACGCAAATATAGTGATATTATGGTATGTTGGTAGGATAATTTAAGGGAATTGTGAGCAGAAAACTTTAAATGAAAGTTTTATAGTGGCAGTTTGTCAGCCTAATAGTTCGTTTATAGTTGATGAAGAATTGGAAATAGCATTTTCTAATTGACTTCTCGCCCGGTCAGCAGCTTTTGCATTTTTAATAATATCAGCTTTTATTTTATTATCTATAGGAATAGGGACTAATACTTCTTCATTGAAGATATGATCTCTGATTTCAGGTTGTGAGGCTGTAATGGCAAGATAGTAAACTTGCATCCTGAAAAAATCGGACTCAAGTATCCCCCACAATAGCCATTTTTCATCTTCACTTTCAGGTCTCAATCCAATAAAACCAGTAGTTACTAATTGATTATTAAAGTTTTTTGGTATGATTACAGTAGTACCCCGGCTACTATTATTTTTTGCAAATACGACATCTCCGGTATTCACTTGAAGCCTTGCTCTTGTGGGTAAATTTTGAAATAACTCGTATCGATGTTTAACAATTGTCCCATCGATTGTTACATCATTGATTTCAAAATATTTATAATAATTTCCAACGAGTTTTTTTTCATCACCTTTTTTTATCACGGGTATTTTATTGAAGTCTTCTCCTTTTAGTAGTTTTATCTTTCCTTTCTTTTCGAGTTGAATAAGCTTTTTTCTTGCATTTTTAAGTTCGGGTGCATAATAAAAGGCATCTAATCTTTGCAAATTCAATTCTTGTGGAGACACTGTAAATATTTGCAAAGGACATCCCAAGGGTTCATCATTGGATTGATTTTGTATGATGATATCGTCGAAATGTTCGCCGTTTAGCCATTTGTCATAATACTTGGCTATTTCTGGCAGGTTATTTCGGTCAGGTGTTGGTTTGACGTGGTCATCGTGCCCTATATTGTTGGCTATCGCCATAAAAATATGCCCTTGCTTTTCGTCTTTTCTTTTTTTCCTTAGATGAATAATTGAGGTTTTGATGTTCGCCTGTGCACCAAAAAAGGTATTAAAAGGGAGAGAGATAATTTGTTTGATGATGAAGTTGTTAAAAAAGAAATCTCTGTACCGTTGACTCTTTTGTCCATTCAAAACAGTGTCGTCAATGACTGTTGCCAATTCTCCGGTTTCTTCTTTCAACAGATCAAAGTATCGCTCCAAAAAAAGTACATTAGACTTTTCTTTGGTTGACCTCTTCGTTCCGTTGTAAACTATTTTATTATACTGTAGTAGTATCTGTTTTTCAAGCTGATCTTTAGAGTCATATTTCATACTGAAAGGAGGGTTAGATAATATGACATCAAATTTTATTTTTTTATTGATGAATTCTTCTCTCAACTCTTTCAAGCCTTCCTCGTCTTCTTGTGAAATACCCGCCTCACTTTCAATTTTTTTATCCAGTGCATCTGCTTTGAATATCTTACTTCCACCATCACCATGCAAATACATATTTAGACGGGCAATGCGTGACATTTTAGGGTTTGCCTCTATGCCATACAAATGATGATTTTTTACTTGTTCAAGATATGCCTGCTTTTCTTGATCGGACAGGTTTGTTTTGTTGTTGATTTCTTTTGTTAGCGTTGCCATAGCATCTATCAGAAACCCGCCACTTCCGCAGCACCCGTCAAAAACAAGAGGAATGCGTTGTTCTTTCGGTAGATTAGGGTTGGTGGAGATTTTTAAGGGAGTTGTTTCAACCATATAGTGTACGACTCCACGAGGAGTAAAAAACTGTCCTAAGCCCTTCCCTCTGACAGTCGCATTCAGGAAGGTTTCAAACATTCGTCCGTTCAAATCTTCATCAATACCGTACAAATCGAAATGTTCCAATCTTTTGATTACTTCATAAATAGTTGATGCTTTCAGATTCAAACCTTCTCCTTTCTCGAATACTCTTTTTTTCTTATTGTTTTTAATCTGCTGTTCAAGTTCCTTCTGTAATTGATTAAACAGTATTTCATCTATCGGATTAGTCATAAATTTCGACTGATTATCAATCCATTGTGTGGTAAAAAGGAAGTTATCTAATTTGGGTCGTTCATTGTTATTTATTATTTCATATATTTTATTATCTTCTTTTATTTTTATGAACATTAATTTTGCAAATTCATAAAATGCGTCTGTTGGGCTGATTTTTTCCTTTTTCCAAATAATATTATGGCATTCATTAAAAGTTTTTAGAAGGGTACTCAAGGTCGGTCTTCTAAACTCAAAAACATCTTTGGTAGCTAATGTTTGTTTAAACGCAGAATAAGAAATGTTAGACCTTAATTCAAGATATTTTTCATTGTGAGGAACAAAATCATCAAATTTTAGGTGAAATATCGGCTGGCTGTTATCCCATGAATAAACAGTTAGAAAAGCACCATTTGTCAGAATACAATAGATAAGGGGGTTTTTATCCTTGAACCCTTGATTCAAGTGGAGGGCGTACGAAGAAACCTGATAATGATAATCCTCAAGTGTTACTTTGGGGCTTTTTGCATCAATAACTATTATCGGATCACCCACAGCATCCAATAAAACGTAGTCGGGTTTATATCTTTCTTTTTTTGAGCCTTTCCCTATAATTATTTCGGATAGTGATTTTTTACGGAGTACTTTATCATCAGGATAATTGAGGTGTCGTAATAATCTATCTACAAACAAAGCTTCAACATCTGCTTCATTACTTAAGTCCCGATATTTGCAAAATTGATTATTCATTGGCTTTAAGATTACTTGGTTTAATTTATGCAAAGTTCGTTAATTTAAATGACTTTTTCACTTATTTGATTATAAAATTGCACTTATTTTGAAAATGAAATAACGTTCCCAGAACTACACTATATTTAATGAACTGATTTGTTTGTGTATTATACGCAAAAAAGCCCACTTCGAGTAGTCGAAGTGGGCTTTTTTATTTCTTTTAGTGTTCCGTTCTGGCGGCTGATATTTTCGCTAAAAGTCCAGTTATTTAATCTCCAATATTTTCATTTCTACGCGTTGGTTTTTACGGCGACCTTCGATGTTATCGTTGGAGGCAATTGGCTGGGTTTTACCATAACCTCTGCTGCTGACACGGCTTTTGTTGATGCCTTTGTTGGCGAGATAACTCGCAACGGTAGCAGAACGATAAGTCGAGAGTTCGTTAGCAAATTCGTGGCTACATAAACCGTTGGTATGCCCACTGATTTCAACAACTACATTGGGATTGCTGCTAAGAAACTTCAAGGCGCGATTGAGTTCGGAATCGGATTCATTCTTCAGAGTCGCTTCATTCGCATCGAAATAAATATTATTCAAAGGAATTATTTGACCAACTTCTATCGGATACAAAGTAATGTCTTCTTCTAACTCTCTGTACGCGGGTGCTTCGGGCGTTTCGGTAGGTGCGTTGAGGGCGATGTCGCGTTCACGTTCTTTATTTTGCTTACGAACTTTTCTTTCTACTTCGCGACGAAGCTGCGCTTCGACTTCTTGTTTGTAACGGTAAGACATTTCTTCTCTCAATTCGTCTTTTATCTCGTCCGCAAGTTGTTCGCGGAGTGATTTTTCGATGTCATCGCGCATCACTTCACGAAGTTCTTTTTCGATTTCCTCTCGCAATTCACTTCTCAAATCATTCTTTACATTTCCTTCTAAATCGCGTTGCAATTTTTCGGTGACGCTTTGCTCCAAATCAGCACGTAGCTCTCGCTCAATGTCGTCTTTAAGGTCATCTTGGAGTTGTTCGCGTATTTCGCCGGAGAGTTCATTTTCGAGTTCGGAGCGCACGTCGGCGAGCATTTCTTGCTGCAATTCAAGTTTGACTTCATCTATCAATTCTTCCTCGACTTCCTCGCGTACTTCGGCTTGCAATTCTTCAAAAGACGGTGTTGCGCGAATAGCGGATTCGTCGCCCGTAGCTGCTGCAACTATCTCATCAGAACGCTCATGGTCGGGGCGATAAGTTGGTTTTTCTTCTTCCAAATCAGGCGTTTTCGGAACAGGCTCTCCCTTTGCCATAGCTGCCGCTATTTCGTCTGATTTTTTATGGTCGGGTTTGTACTTTTCTTTCTTCGGTTTTTGGGCGACATCCGATTTTTTGTCTGACTCATCCTCGTAGTACAGATTTTTGAATTTGCGCTTCATTCTCGCCAAATCCGGATCGTCTTCAATTTCATCTATGCTTTTGGGAACGAGTTTGGAATATTTGCTTTTCAATCTATCAAATCGTGGGTCTTCTTCGATTCGTCGCTTGTATTTGATGACAACTTTTTCAGGCTTTTTACCCGTAATTTGGTCACTTTCGCGTTCCTCCTCTATCGTCTCCAATTCGTATTCGACAGAGAGTAATTTTTGCTTCAATGTCTCTAATTCCGGCGAATCTTTTTTGGCATCGCGCTTTGCCATTCTACGGATTTTTTTAGGTATTTTGATTTCTTCAATAATCTCGGGATCATCACCATCATAGTCGATTTCTTCATAGACTATTTCGGTTTCTTTTTGTTCCCTTACGGGAAAATATCCGGGTATTTCGGGGAGTTCATCCGGTGTATCTTCATCTATAATGACGACTTGCACCTGCTCTTCTACTTCTTTTCGAGGAGCTAATTTTTTCGATTTTTTCTTATTTAATCCTTTTGTTTCGTATGGTCTGACTGCTGTGGTGGATTCTATTTCTCTGACAGGTTTTTTCTTTTTCATTGTAATATTCAAATGAACAGTCTCTTCTTTTTTCTCCGGTTCGGCAGGTTTTTCTGGCAGTTTTTTCATGCGAAAATTGATGACTGTCACAGGGCGAGGACGCACCTCTGCGGGGAGTTGTATTTTATACAATTTGGACATCAAATTGGTCTCACCTGCATCTGATGAAAAATAGGCGTATTCGCCCGACGCAGGAATGGTATAATTGTAATCGTTCCCTTTTGTGTTAATGCTTTTCCCGAGATTGAGTGGTTCAGTCCACTTCGTCCAACTACCATCAAGGCGACGGCTCATAAATACATCAAAGCCACCGTATCCGGGATGTCCCATAGATGAAAAATAAATGGTTTTGTTATCCGCAGCAATGAAAACACTTGCCTCTTCTGAGGCTGTATTAATCGTTTTGCCAAGATTTTTAGGTTCTGTCCAATCGTCACCGTTTTTTCTGAAAGAGACATACAAATCGCGTCCGCCTTCCGTCTTACTGCGCTCCACTGCCATTATTAATACGTCTTCTTTTACATTGACATGATAGCCGACGAATCGACTACGATTGTACATGTTCGGAATCTTGAGGGCTTTGGGTTTAGACCAACCCGAACCCATCTTTTTAGAATACGAAACGCCATCTTTGGAAGTTCTATATTTGTTTGCCAAATAGAGTGTTTTGCCATCGGCACTAACAGAAATTACGAAATTGTGGCTGTCATCATTGAGTGGTGCGCCGATGTTTTTGGCTCTGCTCCATGTGCCATCTGAGCGACGACGACTCACCCAAATGTCATCTTTGTACTTCTCGTAATCGCTTTTCTCGCGTTGGTCGGGAACATTGCCGGGATGGTATTTTCTGGCAAAGTATAAGGTACGTCCGTCAGGCGAAATAATCGGCAGTCGCTCCGCATAATTGGAGTTAACATTACTGCTGAGTTCTTCGATAGGTAAGACAGCTTGGTTGTATTTTATCTCGTTGATTTTTTGCGCTATAAGGTGCAAAGAAAACACCATAATTGTAAGCGTAAATGAAGTCTTTTTTATCATCTGAATAATGGTTTGTTATGCAAGTTACGGGATTTTTAGGTTTTTTGTGGAGTTTTTAACTTTATTGGGAGATTGATTCTGTCTGTTATGCTTCTTTAGGCTGAGAATTGGATGTGAATATTATGTACAAATGACCTCCACAAAAACTTTAACACAAAAAATAAGAAAATATTTTTATACATCAAATAAAAACATGGTAGTGTTACAGATGTAATGCTATCTGTAAATTATACCCCTATCAAAAGAGAGAATTTTTTTTGCGAAAGCAAAGGATTTGAATATTGATGAACCGCTTGAAGATTTGTTAGCTCAATTGAGATAGAAATAAATCACGTTTCACGAATTCGAAGCCTATCTTCGGATAATACCGCAAAACTTCCCTTTATTTTATCGCTAAATTCGATGAGTGTACTGTAGAGTAAATTCAATTTTTCTTCCATTTCCATATCATCTTCCAACCGCAATAGCAATACACCACAATGTTGCATATTGAACCGCACGACCAATTCGCCGAAATCTTTATCTTCCGTCAGCAAAATCGCATCTAAAGAAAGGCTCTTTTTCAATACCTCGTCATCGGGAATACTCGGATATTCTTCAAGGATAGCCCGACAATCCATGCCTCGCTCACGCAAGCCCGATACAAGCGGAAATTCTAAACTTTCGTCGGCAAGAAATATCATAATTTAGGCAGGAATGGCGTAGGTGAGTTCGGTTTTGAGTGATTGGGCAGCAAATAACAAACAGGCGTAAATCGCCTCACGCGTAGTCCGCGGATAGCTCACCAATAAGTCATCAACTGTTCTGCCTTTACCGAGTTTTTCCAATATCAAATCCACCGGTATGCGCGTACCTGCAATGACAGGCTTGCCAAACATGACCTTCGGGTCGGATGAGATGTAGTCTTTCCAATTCATAAGTGTAAGTTACGAAGATTTTAGGCAGCAATCAATTCATTCACCAAAAAACCACGCAAACTCAAATCCTCGTCCAAGTCTTTCCAATAAATGACCACACCTTCATTTTCGTAATTTTCCAACTGTTGCAACGTAGCATTTTTGAGTAATTTAAAATCAGAAATAAAATTCAAAAGCCGACTGAAATTTAGTGAAAAATTCCAATCGACTCTTGATTATTTTCTTCGTCTTCCCTTAATCCGGTACACAATCCTCAATGTTGATTTCCACATTTGCACTGGCATCTACACTAAAACCACTTTCAAGATGAATGATTTGTCCTGCTTTGAGCGAGACATTTGTTTGAGGAACAACACTACCGCCACTGATAACTTTGTCTTGTGCATGTATCGTATTATTGAACAAACTTGCATCCCCCATGTCGATAATAGGGTCGCAAGTAGCCCATCCTCTGACACCGGAAAGGCAAAACTGCGTAGTTTCCTCCTCACCAAACTCACCGCCTTCTGCCAATACATTCCCATCTCCATCTACTACTTTATACGAACCGTTTCCGGCTGCACAACACATGCCATCTCCATAAAAGTCCCTTATAACAAAAGTATAACAACCACTGAGTATACAAGGGTATTCTATGATAGTTGAATTAGGAGAGGGGGGCGGATCATCGGTGTAGTAGAAGCCGGAAGCCGCTGTAAGTTGCGTAAAGTCATCTACAATTCTCCAAGTAGTTTCCGTTGGATAGTCGTCGAAATTGAGAATGATTGTCAAAGGATTGCGATTGTAGTCGCAAGGACAAGGCGGACAAGACAAACCACCACAGTCCACGCCAAGTTCATCTCCATTTTCAATACCGTCATCGCAAGTCGAATAAACCGGACTTTCTATTTGAGTGAGATTTTCGGTCGTTTTTTCGTGGATAGCGTTTTGTGCATATAAAAATTGGCTAAAAAAGGTGAGCATCAGGCACACCAATAGCCTGTTTGAGTGTAGAATTTTCATCATATTTGTTTAGGTAAAAAAAGTTTAGACTGCATCAAAAGTAGCTCATTTTCAATACACTAAAGACATCTTTGTGTCATTAAATGAGTTAAATCCAAATGAGTGAAAATATAACTATTGATGAAAAGGTAAGTGGGATAAGATTTGATAATGTGACACGATACTTGCAGGTCGTGTTTTTAGCTCAACTAAGATGAACTCTCTTATTTGCAAAGCAATTGACGAGCGCGGACTTTGGCGAGGCGCATCAGGTGTTCGATGTGCATGTAATGGTCAAATTCAGCTTTTTCTTTTCGATAAAAATAAAAAATAGATGCATTGAACCATTTTTTACCTTATTTTTGTTATTGTAGATGAATTTTATCACCTAAATGTTTTCGCAATGTTAGCTATAAATGAATCAGTTGGAAGGTTTGTGGCTTTGGCAAATCTTGAAAAGGATATACTGTCTCAACAATCTATTGAACAGGATGTCACTGATTTGGTGGACTTGATTACCCTGAGAATCAAGGACAATCATATTAGTGAAGTAGCTGATAGTTTGTTGGAAAATATATTTGAATTGCGATTTGATGTATTGGAGTGGTTGGTGGATAACGACAAAAAAACAAAGGATTATTTTGAATTTATCAATGAGCGTATCGCGGCAAATCTTCAATTAGCTTCTTATTCTGATTTGGCAAAAACGGTTTCTTATGTCTTGTTGAATTATGAAAAAATTACCTCGCCGAATATCGAAAATTTCTCCCAGTACATCAAAGAAATTCGCAAAGGTGAAAAACCTGAATATCAGACTTTAAAAGAACTCTCCCGACATCCTTCTTCTCAAATAAGGTCGCTGAAAAATTGGGTGGATGCGTCTTTGCAATTAGAAGTGGGTATCATCCTCGCAGATTTGATTTTGACCGAACAAATCGAATTTCCCGAAGCACGTATTGAGTCGGAATTGATAGATTTTTTGAAGAGTAGAATTATGAGATTTGGGGCATATTCCATTTACACAGGCTATTGGAAACCGGATTATGATGATGTCTCTACTTCCACGAATAGTATGCAGATTCTTTGGGCGAAAATTGAATCAGATAATAACGACTCGGTTTATCAGACAACGAAAAAAGGTATGTATAATTTACTACACAGCTAAGCCATGCTCATCAGATTATACACAAAGGTAAAAAGACGAGACATCCCACGACTCAAAAAAGAGAATGTCAAACTCGTTGCTAAATTGTGGGAGTTTATCCTCGCTATTTTTAAAGACCCTTACGATGGAATCGGCAAACCTGAACCACTAAAAGGTGATTTGGAAGGCTGTTGGTCAAGGCGACTTACGGATAAGCACCGACTTGTTTATAAAATCATTGAGCGAGAAGACGAAGAAGAAGATATTTTGGAAATTTTATCTTGTTATGGACATTATGGAGACAAATAATTTACACGATAGAAAGCAACAATTTATTCAAGATATTCGCCCTACGCGAAAAGGCGTTACCATAGAACAACTCATCGAAGAACAGAATTACACACCTATCAAAAGAGAAGAATTTTTTGCGAAAACCAAAGCCTTAGATATTCAAGAACCGCTTGAAGAACTTTTAGCCCAATTGACGAAATAAATCAAAGTTCGCGCTGACGAATACCCTCCTCTTTAATGACGGTAAAATAACCGTCCAATTCCAAACCATTTTCCAATCGAAATATCAAGGTGTATGCTGCCCAAGTTGGTGAGTTACCTTTGTTGCGAAAATAAACTACTGCGGGAGGTGGTGTTCTTTGGTATTTGTAAATCAGTTCGCCATAATCGCTGTCGAATGTGAGAATAATCAGTGATTCTTCCACAGCTTTATCCATGACTTCTTCATCTGAAATACCGGGCAAGTCTTCGCTAATGCTAATGACCTCGTACCCTGCCTCACGTAACTTTTTAACGCTCGGTATCGGCATATTTTCATTGGCTAAAAAAGTCATTTAAACCATTTTTGGGTGTGGAAAATAACGCTCTAATTCCATACACTCTCTGAGATATAGATAGACTGCCTTCAAGTCTTCCGCCGTAATCGTCGGATAGCTTTCCAATATCATTTCATGCGACCAATCTGCCGCCAATAATTCCAATATCAACTCCACCGAAATACGAGTGCCTTTAATCACAGGCTTGCCCAATAAGACTTTTTGGTCGGAGTGGATGTGATTTTGCCATTGTATCATAGTTGTAAGTTACGAAGATTTTAAATTGTAATCAATTCATTCACCAAAAAACCACGCAAACTCAAATCCTCGTCCAAGTCCTCCCAGTAAATGCCCACACCTTCATTTTCGTAATTTTCCAACTGTTGCAACGTAGCATTTTTGAGTAATTTAAAATCAGAAATATTGCGCTGAATGACTCTTTTATTATTCAAAATCACCAACATCATATCCAAGTCCGTATTGAAATAGACGGAGTGGATGCGGAGTCCTTTTTCGTGAATGAGGACATCTAATATGTTTTGAGCTTTGATGTTGGACATGTTTGTGTGTTTTCCCAAAATTACGAAGATTTTAACGGAAAAACAATGTACCAATCTACTTCCTACACGGTTTCAATTCTTGTTGAAACGGATGTAAAATATATCAATTTTGTCATTTTTTTGTCATTAAATTTCAAGTGGAAAAGAGATTAAAAATTATTTTTAATGGTATATGTAATTAACTTAAAGTTAATTAACGTCTCACAATGTTCTATTTTTCATTTTATTATAAATGCAAATAATTTAATATAAATAAAAACAAAACTTTTCATCTTCATGCCGTTTCAATCCTTGTTATAGCGAATGTACTGTAAATAACTTGTTTTCTGTGGGTTTCAATCCTTGTTATAGTAGAAAACCATGGAAAGGGATGTTTCAATCCTTGTTAATGTAATAATAGTTTCAATCCTTATTATAATGAGAAGAGAGCCTTTTTGGTGTCTCAAAACCTTTCTCATGTTAGTGGCAGTCGCTTTTCTTTTCTGACTGTCAAGTTTCAATCCTTGTTATAGTGGAAATAAAATATAAGTCCGTTGTATCGAAATTTATAAGAGCGATTAGGTTTAACCTATTCGCTTTTTTATTTAAAAGCATCACTTCATCAGGAGCGACATATTCGATATGGCAGTTCCTGATGAAGTGTCTAAATTTTTTTATTATGAAAAAATTGGATAAGGCAGCAAAAATCGCTACGATTATAGTTGCTATTTTATCATTCTTAACATTCATTATCAATTACTTACTCTGATGAATGTTCAAACGAAAAAGCCGGACACAAAGTCTGGCTTTATATTTTCCTCAAAAAAAATCCGCGAAATCCGTCTAATCCGCAAAATCCGCGTTCCATTCATTGATAAATTCCCGAAAATTCCCTATTTTTGAATCATGGCAACAGCATTAGACAATAGAAAACAACAACTTATCCAAGATATTTTAAAATTGGAAAAGGAAGAGGATGTCTCTAAAATTGAGGCACAAGTCAAGGAGATTCAGGCTTCAGATGATTTTATCAGTAAAATAAAACCCACCCGAAAAGGTGTTACTTTAGAACAACTCATTGAAGAACAAAATTATACACCTATCAAAAGAGAAGAATTTTTTGCGAAAGCAAAGGAATTGAATATTGAAGAACCGCTTGAGGTGCTTTTAGCCCAATTGACGAAATAGAAATCAAAATTTCACCTGTATTACGCACTAAAATACATTGTTTGTGTTTCAATCCTTATTAAGGTAGAAAGTTTAACCCAAAAGAAAGTTTCAATCCTTGTTATAGTGGATAGCCAATCCAAAAAGTAACCTATTCTTTGTCAGGTTGCCGTGTTTCAATCCTTGTTAAAGTGGAAATAAAATAAAAGTCCGTTGTATCGAAATTTGTAAAAGCATCACTTCATCAGGAGCGACATATTCGATATGGCAGTTCCTGATGAAGTGTCTAAATTTTTTTATTATGAAAAAATTGGATAAGGCAGCAAAAATCGCTACGATTATAGTTGCTATTTTATCATTCTTAACATTCATTATAAATTACTTACTCTAATGAATGTTCAAACGAAAAAGCCGGACGCACCCCGTCCGGCTTTTATATTTTCCATCAAAAAAAAATCCGCGAAATCCGTTTAATCCGCAAAATCCGCGTTCCATTCACGTTACACGAGCGCACCGTCTTTAACCGCCTCCACAATCTCCGGATTCAGCAAAGTAGAAACGTCCCCCAGATTCGACGTATCGCCCGAAGCGATTTTTCGGAGGATACGGCGCATGATTTTACCCGAGCGCGTCTTGGGCAATCCGGGAACGACTTGAATCATATCCGGCTTGGCGATAGGTCCGATTTCCTTTCTCACTACGGCGACCAATTCTTTGCGGAAAGCATCCACATCTGGGTTGGCGTTTTGCGTGATGACGTAGGCGTAAATCCCTTGTCCCTTGATGTCGTGCGGGTAGCCGACCACTGCGGATTCGACCACATCGGGGTGCTGATTAATCGCATTTTCGACTTCCGCCGTACCGAGTCTGTGACCCGAAACATTGATGACATCATCCACGCGACCAATGATGCGATAGTGTCCGTCGGCATCGCGACGACAGCCATCGCCCGTAAAATATTTGTCCTCAAACATCGAAAAATAGACGTTGCGACAACGCTCGTGGTCGCCATAAGTCGTGCGAATCATAGAGGGCCAAGGGAATTTGATACAGAGCAAACCTTCCACTTCATTTTCGTGAATTTCTTTGCCGTCTTTATCCACCAAACAAGGCTGAACGCCCGGCATAGGCTGCATCGCAAAGCACGGTTTGAGTGGCTCGGTGATGCTCGGTAGCGGCGTAATCATAATGCCGCCTGTCTCGGTTTGCCACCACGTATCGACTATTGGGCAGTTCTTTTTGCCGATGATTTCGTTATACCATTTCCATGCTTCGTCGTTGATAGGTTCGCCGACCGTGCCGAGGGTTTTGAGCGAAGAAAGGTCGTATTTTGTGGCGTGTTCATCGCCTTTTGCCATCAGTGCGCGTATCGCCGTCGGTGCGGTATAGAATTGGTTAATTTTGTGTTTTTCCACCATCTGCCAGAAGCGTCCGGCATCGGGATAGGTCGGTACGCCTTCAAACATAATCGTCGTCGCACCTGCCAAAAGCGGTCCATAAATGATGTACGAATGCCCGGTAATCCACCCAATATCCGCCGTACACCAATAGACATCGCCCTCCTCGTATTGGAACACATTGCGGAAGCTAAACTCAGCATAGACCATGTAACCGCCGCAGGTATGCACCACGCCTTTGGGCTTGCCCGTAGAGCCGGATGTATAAAGAATAAACAGCATATCTTCGGAGTCCATCACTTCGGCGGGGCAGTCGGCAGATTGTCCGTCCACTTCATCGTGCCACCACTTGTCTTTCGCGCCCATCGTGACCTCACCGCCCGTATTTTTATGTACCAAAACGGTCTCAATACTATCGCAACCCATCGCCATCGCATCGTCCACGACTTTCTTGACGGGAATGGATTTCGCGCCACGATTGTTGTAGTCCGAACAGATGACTATTTTGCAAGTCGCATCCTTGATACGGTCGGCAAGTGCGTTGGCAGAAAAGCCCGCAAATACGACCGAATGTATCGCCCCCACCCGCGCACAAGCGAGTACGGCAATCGCCAATTCGGGTACCATCGGCATATAGAAACAAACGCGGTCGCCTTTTTTTATTCCGTTGGCTTTGAGTGCATTAGCAACTTTGCAGACTTCGGCATGTAGTTCTTTATAAGTGTATGTTTTGACGGCATCATCGGGATTATTGGGTTCCCAAAGTAGCGCGACTTGGCCACCGCGCGTCTCCAAATGTCGGTCAAGGCAGTTTTCGGTAATGTTCAATTTACCACCCATAAACCACTTGACATCTGGCTTTCTAAAATCCCATTCGAGGGTCTTGTCCCACTTTTTTTGCCAGTGAAAAGTATCAGCTTCGGCAGCCCAAAATGCTTCGGGGTCAGCTACGCTGCGTTTATATACTTCTTGGTAGTCTGCGAAGGTTTTAATTTGTGTTGTCATAGTGTCGTTTATTAAGTCTAAGATTAAGTTTAAGTCTAAGTTTAAAATGGATTTATCGTTCAGATTTAAATAATTCTGCGGCTTTGGGTAAGCCTTGTTTTTTGAAGGTTTCTAATAATTCTTCTTTTGTTTGGGGAGGATTTTTGAGGAATTTGAGTTGAACATTAAGGGCTTTTATGGCAGCATTTTTATCCATTTTGAATAAATCACAAATGAAGTCGTCGGGATGTTGAGCGATAATATCGAATTTTTCCAATTCTTCTGCCGGAAAGTCTTTTAGATTTTTGGTGACGATGATTTCAGCTTCACATTGAATGGCGCAAGCTACTACGTGTCTATCGTAGGGTCAGGGATTTGGATGGTAGGAATGTGATGTTCGAAGTTGGTGACATTGGCACCTGTAAACTCTCGCTCCATAGCACTGATTGTCCTTTTAAGGTTGGCTTCTTTTAAATCAGGACGATTTTTTAAGAGATTTCTAAGCCACTCATCTTCAATGATTTTTGACCATTTAGGAGTGTATATTTCTTGCTCGGCGAGATTCAGAAGGATGTCGCGTACAGGTGCAGGATATAATACGCAAGCATCTAAAACGACTTTAAATTCGGTAAAATCTCTCATTAATATCCGAGATTTAGTTTTTGTGCTTCTTCCACAAGGATTTCTAAGTTCCTTCTACGGATTGGTTTATATTTTTCTTTGTACTTTAATACTTCGTTCATTTTTATCAATTTTTCGCCACTGTCCGTTTCTCGATAGGGAACTTCTCCACTATCCAATAATTTTTCGACATGAGCATCAGAAAACATGAGTATTTCACCCGCTCGTTCTATGCTAACTTCTTCGTCATAAGGTTCTACCGTCACAGTTTTCCCCTCCGATATTCCATGTAAAACGGATTTCAGTGAGTAAAAAAACTCATTCGGAATGTGTAATACTTCACTTGAATCTTCACTATGAATCCTAATAGAACTGTCACCACTTTTATCAATTTCACCAACATAATCAGTTAGTTTTTCAATAAAGAATTGCGCTATCTTTCGTTCCGCATCACTAATACCTTCGATATTTTTAATCATATTTTTTCTTTTTTTATAAAAATGAAACAAAAAATATTGATAAACAAAAAATTACAATTTTAAATTATTTCTTCACTAAAGGGTTATCGTGCATATCATACGAACCCATTTCCTGCGATATTTTGGTAAGTTCTGCCTGTGCTTCTCTTCTTTGAATCCTCAATTTTTTATCATACCGCATGACTTCACCCAATTTTATCAATTTTTCACCACCTTCCTCCCGATAGGCAATTTCTCCTTTCTCCAATAATTCTTCGACATGACGTGGGCAAGATGAAAAAATATTTTAGCGGCTTCTTCTACGTTGATTTCCTTTTCATGGGATTCTACTGTGGCAGATTGTCCTTTTGATAGTCCTTCTAAAATTAATTTCAAAAAATAGAATGTTTCACCGGACATTTCCAATAATTTAGGTGTATCTCCGACCCTAATAATGATAGACCTCTCATCATCATTTTTTTCAACGTGTTTATTTAATTGCTTGATAAGAAGTTATAGCTCGTTGCGTTCTGTACTTTTAGTTTTACTTTCTGTATAATCGACCATAATTTTTTCTTTTATTTTTGTAAAAATACAAACAAAATCTGCCGTCCGCAAGTTCCTTTTTGTTGCTTATTCAGTGATTTGAGCAAATAATTCAGCCGCTTTCGCCAAGTCGCATTTTTTGAAGGTTTCGAGTAATTCCTCTTTAGTTCGACGTGGTTTTCTGAGTGTTTCGAGTTGGACGTTTAAGGCTTCTATTGCGGCTTTTTCATTCATTTCAAATAAATCACATATAAAATCGTCGGGATGTTGGGGAATGATACCGAATTTCTCTAATTCTTCCACCGGAAAGTCTTTTAGGTCAAAAGTGACAATAATTTCCGCTTCACATTGAATGGCACAGGCTACTACGTGCCTGTCGTTGGGGTCTGGAAGTTCAATGCCGGGGATGTGGTGGTCGAAGTTCGTGACGTTGGCAAGGGGAAAGAAGTAACTCATAAAACCAACAGTTCGATTGATTCGTTTTTCGTCCAAATCAGTTCTGTTTTTCAATAAGTTACGTGTCCATTCGTCTTGAATGATTGGCGACCAATGCGGGTCAAATAACAAACGCTGTGCAAGATTTAACAGTATATCCCGAACGACGGCAGAGTACAAGACACAAGCATCCAAGACTACTATTTGGCGTGTATTCATACGTCGTATAATCCCATTTCTTCAGACATCACAATGATTTCTTTCAATGCTTCCTGTCTTCTTTTTCTAAAATCTTCCTGATACATTAATATGTCACTCAAACGCATCAGTTTTTCTGCTCCGACTTGACGATGAGAAATTTCTTTATTATTCAATAATTCCTCTACACGTTCAATGGGAAAATATAAAAAATTGGCGGTTTGCTTTACGTTCAGTTCGGGAATGCCGGGCATAAGTGTGGTTGTATCGCCTACCGCCATATTTCCTAAAACAGCCTTTAAAAAATCAAAGGCTTTTACAGGAATTTGCATGACTTTTCCCGAATCACCAACAGGAATTTCGACAAAATTGCTATTACTTCCATTTAATTCATCCGCATGTTCTGCGAGTAATTCAATGGCAGATTTTGCCATTTCGCGTTCTGCATATGTAATTTTTTCTATGTATCCGACCATAATTTTTTCTGATTTCTTTGTAAAAATACAAATGAAATCCACCAATAGCAAATTTCATCATCGAATAGGCTTACCCAAGTTGTCAAAGAACATCTGTTTTAATGAGTGAGTGAATGGATTTTGAATGAATAAATAAAATCCAAAATCACCTAATCAAAGGCAATTCATTCATTCATTCATTCAAAATTCATTCATTAATATGTAAATATATAGATAATTAGATTTATTGCAAAAAAATTAAGTCGTTTTCTATTTTTTTATTCCAAAAATCAAAAACGACTTATCGTAAAATTTAAATTTAACCGTAGGCAAGCGTTTCGCTCACTGCCTGTATAAGTTCTTCATTATCAAATGGTTTGGTAATATAAATATCACCACCGAGGCTATAGCCTTGCATTTTATCACGACTTGTTCCTTTTGCCGTCAAAAAAATAATCAGCACATCCACATTAGCCGGATTCGCACGGATTTGTCGGGCAACCTCAAAGCCGTTCATTTCAGGCATCATCACATCCAATACCACCAAATTCGGCTGAAATGCACCTATTTTTTGCAGGGCTTGCAAACCGTTGTATGCCTTCGCGGTGTTGAAACCGTATTGTGTCAGTAGGAAGTCTACCGCTTTCACAATATTAGGCTCATCATCCACGATTAGTACGCGCTTATTTGATGAATA